>OFCH01000747.1_pt1 | contig 9247 bp, 7 predicted proteins | sample 1520771 | NCBI WGS metagenome assembly OFCH01 (sample SAMEA2699034, study PRJEB24076) | metagenome | biome: Human gut stool | place: Spain | collected 2012-10-23 | reverse complement strand
TTATCCACGCTAACCCGGAGTTTGCCGGCGTGCGTAGCCTGGAAGGGCTATCGCCGACCCGCAATCCGGGGGTACCGATCATGGCCATTCCGACCACCGCAGGAACCGCGGCGGAAGTGACCATTAACTATGTGATAACCGATGAAGCGCAGCGGCGTAAATTCGTCTGCGTCGATCCGCATGATATCCCTCAGGTGGCCTTTATCGATGCCGATATGATGGACGGTATGCCGCCGGCGTTAAAAGCCGCGACCGGCGTGGATGCGTTGACCCATGCGATTGAAGGCTATATCACGCGGGCGGCATGGGCGCTGACCGATGCGCTACATATTAAAGCCATTGAGGTGATTGCCGGCGCGCTGCGAGATTCGGTAGCCGGCGATAGTCAGGCAGGGGAAGCGATGGCGCTGGGGCAGTACATTGCCGGCATGGGATTTTCCAACGTCGGGCTGGGGCTGGTGCACGGTATGGCGCATCCTTTAGGGGCGTTTTACAACACGCCGCACGGCGTGGCGAATGCCATTTTGTTACCCCACGTGATGCGCTACAACGCCGACTTCAGCGGCGAGAAGTTCCGCGATATCGCTCGCGCGATGGGGGAGAAGGTGGATGGCGTGAGTCTGGAGCAGGCGCGCCAGTCCGCCGTTGATGCCGTCTTCCGTCTTAACCGCGATGTCGGTATTCCCCCGCATCTGCGTGACGTCGGGGTCCGTAAAGAGGATATTCCGGCGCTGGCGCAGGCGGCTTTTGCTGATGTCTGTACCGGGGGGAATCCACGGGAGGCCAGCCTGGAGGAGATTATTACCCTCTATCACACCGCGTGGTAGTGCCTCAGGCGGTCACTGCACAGGGCGATGCCGGCATCGCCCTGTCAGTTTGTTTATGCCTGGGGGGCCAGCCGCAGCTGCTGTAAATTGCCGTCGAGCTGTAAATCGGTCTGCAGGCGGGCTATCTCGCGGCAGGTAAAGGCCATCTCTTTATGCTCTTCCAGTTTTTTGCGCCATTTTTCAGGCACCTTCGCCAACTGAGCATAGATGCCCTCCAGATCCTGATACTCCGTTAACAGCTGTGCCGCGCTCTTTGGGCCAATCCCCGCCACGCCCGGGACTTTAGAACTGCCGATCCCCGCCAGCCCCCAGTAATCAGGCAGCTGCTCCGGCGTGACGCCAAACTCTTTGGCGATGAAAGGGGCATCCAGCCAGCGTTTCTGAAAGTAGTCGCGGATCAGAATCGTCGGCGACAGCAGCTGGCAATAGCCTTTATCGGTAGAGACGATCGTCGCCTGATGTCCGGCATGGGCGACTTTGATTGCCAGCGTGGCGGCGAGGTCATCCGCTTCGTTGCCTGCTAAAGCCCAGCAGCGGATCCCGCGCTGCTCAAAGGCCGCGCGCAGGGCGGGCATTTCGGCTTCGAGGGTTTCCGGCATGGGCGCGCGTCCGGCTTTGTATTCCGGCAGGCGCTGGTGTCGCCAGCCGTGTGCGCGATCTTCGTCATCAAAAACCGCCACGGCATGGGTTGGCTGGCTATGAACGATGAGCTGCTCCAGCGCGTGCAGGCAGGTGTCAACGCAGGGGGATCCCTGCACCGCATGAATACGGCGGATCAGATTGAGTGCGTCGACAATTAACAGATGAACGGCCACAGATACCTCCAGGCGAGCCTGTCGAAACCGGCCCTTATTCACAGAACCTTAAGGGTATCATTGCCGTGGCGGAGAGGCTATCGGCACGGGGGCATTCAGGAAGATGCGCCGCAAAGAGGCTTAATCAGCGTGCAGCAGCAGGCCCGGTTCGCTGTTGGTGGCCTCGCCGTACCAGACCGCTTCGCGGACCGAAACCGGCTTGCCGATCAGGCCCAGCGCATAAAAACGGTCGGCAATGGTTTGCTGCGCGCGGATCACTTTGAGATCCATCATCCGCGGGCGATGGCTGCGGCGGGCCAACGCCAGCGAGAGCGATGCGACGTTAATCCCCAGCTCCGCCGCCAGCAGTCCGGCGGCTTCATCCCGCCGTCGATCGATAAACTGTCCGGTTTGCGTCAGCTCGTGCAGCAGGCGTTGCATGATATCGCCGTGACGCGTTACGTAGTCGCGGCGCGACAGGTAGAACTGATGGTTTTGCACCCGACCTTCGCCGTTGGCCACCACCCGTAACTCCCCGGTGTGTTCGGCGTCGCTTAACAGCGGATCCCACATCATCCAGGCATCCACCGCCAGATAGTCGCTGGCGGTCAGCGGGTATTTGGGCGGGGTGTAGACAATCCTGACGTCATTTAAGCCCAGCCCCGCCTCCTCGAGAATCTGCAGCAGCAGCCAGTGCACGTTTGACCCTTTGTTCAACGCAATACGTTTTCCGCGCAAGTCGGCAATCGTGCGGATCGCGCTATGTTGCGGGACAACCATCGCTACGCTCTGCGGCGCGGGCGGTTCCCACGCCACGTACACCAGTTCGCTGTTCGCGGACTGGGCAAAGACCGGCGGCGCTTCGCCGGTGGTGCCAAAATCGATTTCGTGGCAGGCGAGGGCGTGCAGCAGCTGTGGCCCGGCCGGGAATTCGCTCCACAGCACGCTGACGCCGAGATGGGCGAAGGCGCTTTCCAGGCTCTGTCGGGCCTTTAAAATGCCCAGGTTGCCAAAACGCTGATAGCCAATACGTAGCTCGCGGTCGGCGGAAACGGCGCCGGACAGCGGGCGCGGCGTGGTTTCTACCCGCCGACGGCTTTTAATCAGTCCAATGTTGGCCAGCTGTGTGCGTAAAGTATGGCGACTGATGCCCAGCAGCGCCGCCGCCTGGCTTTGATTGTCATCGCAGTGGGCCATCGCTCCGCGGATCAGCGCCCCGGTGATGCGCTCCCACAGCGCCTCGCCTGGTTGGTTAATTTGCTGATAGATAAAGCTATCCAGTTCATTATCCGTAGCTGTCGCCGGCGTATCGTGCAACGTGCTCAGCCGCAGCTGCGCGGGCGTAATCTCCTCCTCTTTGCTGAGCAGAACCGCGTTATGTAACGTATTTTCCAGTTCGCGAATATTGCCGGGCCACGGATAGTCCATCAGTCTCGCCAGCGTTTCCGGCGCCAGGCGGCGGGTCGGACGACCCAGCCGGCGGGCATACAGCGTTAAAAAGTGATTGGCCAGCTGAGGAATATCCTGGCGGCGCTGGCGCAGCGGCGGCAGCGGCACGATGGCGATATTCAAACGGTAATAGAGGTCTTCGCGGAAGCGGCGTTCGCGGATTGCCTGGGCTAAGTCGACATGGGTGGCGGCGATGACCCGCACATTCACTTTGATGGCCTTGCGCGAACCGACGCGGGTAATTTCCCGCTCCTGCAGCACGCGCAGCAGCTTGACCTGCAGCGGCAGGCTCAGTTCGCCGATCTCATCGAGCAGCAGGGTCCCGCCCTCGGCGGCTTCAAACCAGCCGGGGTGGCTCTGCACCGCGCCGGTAAAGGCGCCTTTTTCATGGCCGAAGAGTTCAGCTTCCGCCAGGCTTTCGGTCAGCGCGCCGCAGTTAACGGCGAGAAACGGCTGGTGGCGACGCGTGCTGTGATGATGAAGATAGCGGGCAACCACCTCTTTACCGGTGCCGGTTTCGCCGACGATCAGGACGGTGGCTTCCGTTGGCGCCAGCTTGTCCAGCAGGCTCTGAAACGCTTTCGACGCCGGGTCGATGAGCACGGGCGTATCGGACAGGGATTCAGGATTGAGCATGGTGGACCTCCGTTAAATGACGCCTTGAACTTATCCTCTGCCGGCGACAGACACCAGAGGGGGACGCCGCCGGTTTGTTGCAAATGCGTCAGTGCCCACGCAGGCGCTGACGCATTTGCAACAGCATGGATGTCGGCTGTGTTTTTTAATTATTTGATTTTATTTGATTTATTTTTGTCTCGTCGTTGGCACGATAATCGCTAACACTCATATAACCAAATTAAAACATCTCTTCGATAAATATCGAATATGGTTATATAGGAAATGGATAATGACGCAGAAAGCGAGCGAGAAGATCAATGTGTTCTGGTTTTTGCCCACCCACGGCGATGGCCGTTATCTGGGTACTACCGAAGGCGGCCGCCCGGTGGATTTGCCTTATCTCCAGCAGGTGGCGCTGGCCGCCGATAGCCTCGGCTACTACGGCGTGCTGATTCCGACCGGGAAAAGCTGCGAGGACTCCTGGCTGGTGGCGTCGGCGCTGGCGCCGTTGACCCGTCGCCTGCGCTATCTGGTGGCGGTGCGCCCCGGGCTACAGCCGCCAACGCTGGCGGCGCGGATGGCGGCCACCCTCGATCGTCTGTCGGAGGGACGGCTGCTGATCAACGTGGTGACCGGCGGCGATCCGGTGGAGAACAAAGGCGATGGGATCTTCCTCAACCACAGTGAACGCTACCAGGTGACCCGCGAATTTCTCGACGTGTACTCCCGTTTGCTAAAAGGCGAAAAGGTGGACTATCGCGGGGAGCATATTCATGTCGAAGGGGCGGAAGTGCTGTTTCCGCCGGTGCAGGAAGATGGCCCGCCGCTGTACTTTGGCGGCTCGTCGGAGGAGGCCATTGACGTCGCCGCTGAGCAAATCGATAGCTATCTGACCTGGGGGGAGCCGCCGGCGCTGGTGGCGGAAAAGCTGGCTATCGTCCGTGAACGCGCCGCCGCCCGCGGACGTACCCTGCAATACGGTATTCGCCTGCATGTGATTGTCCGTGAAACGGAAGAGGAGGCCTGGGCCGCCGCCGACCGGCTGATTGCCCACCTGGATGATGACACCATTGCCCAGGCGCAGAAGATCTTCGCGCGTATGGATTCCGCAGGTCAGGCGCGGATGAGCGCCCTGCACAACGGCTCCCGCGACAATCTGCGTATTGCGCCAAATCTGTGGGCGGGCGTCGGGCTGGTGCGCGGCGGGGCGGGGACGGCACTGGTGGGTAATCCGCAGCAGGTGGCGGAGCGCATCCGTGAATATCAGGCGCTGGGGATCACTAACTTTATCTTCTCCGGCTATCCGCATCTGGAAGAGGCGCACCGCTTTGCCGATTTGGTGATGCCGCTGCTGCCGCTGGCCAGCAACGCCCAGCCAAAAGCGCGCGGCGTTAATACCGGGCCGTTCGGTGAAACCATCGGCGGCGATAAGCGCCCGGTAAAACAGGTCAGCGCCAGCTGAGCGGAGGTCGCTATGTTTCGCTTCTTCTTTTATAAGGCGGTGACCTATGCCAGCTGAACCTCATATCACGATCGTCGGCGGCGGCTTTAGCGGCGCGGCGGTGGCGATTCATCTGCTTGGTCTGATGCCGGAAGGGCTACGGGTAACGCTGCTGGAGCCGCGTACCGTTCCCGGGGCGGGCGTCGCCTAGTCCACCGCGGAACCCAGCCACCGAATCAACGTGCCCGCCTCGCGGATGCAGTTGGCCGGTGAGGAAGAGGGCGCTTTTGACCGCTGGTACCGTAGTCAGCCTGCTTTTGCTGACGATCCGCAGGCGCGGCGTGAAGACGGCTCGCTGTACCCCCAGCGCGGCCAGTTCGGGCGCTACGTCAGCCAGCGTTTTGCCGAGGCGGTACGGACGAGCGGCGGGCGACTGGTTCACCTGCGTGAACAGGCGCTGGATTTTGACGAGAGCGCTATCACCACCGATACCGGTCGTCGGCTGCAAAGCGATCTGCTGATTCTGGCGGTGAGTCATCCGCCGCCGGCGCTGCCGCGGCTGGCGGTGCCTTTTCACGACCACCCGGCGCTGATTGCCAACCCGTGGCGTGCGGACACTCTCACCCCGATCGCCGCGGATGCGCGGGTGGCGGTGATGGGAACCGGGCTGACGATGGCGGATTGCATCGCCACGCTATCCCGGCTCGGCCACCGCGGGCCGATTACCGCCTTTTCGCGCCGCGGTCTGTTATCCCGGGGCAACACCGGCAGCGCTGCGGCGCCCTGGCCGGGTGAGTACGATCAGGGCTCGCTCCGTCAGCGGCTGCGGCTGGTGCGCGCCGATGTGCTCCGCGCGGCAGAGCAGGGGCTTCCCTGGCAGGTGGTGCTGGACGCGGTACGTCAGCAGGGACAGCGCATCTGGCAGACCCTGACGTTTGCCGACCGTCAGCGCTTCCTGCGTCATCTGCGGCGTTACTGGGATGTGCATCGTTATCGCATTGCGCCGCAGGTCGCCGAGGTGATTGAGCAACGTCAGCGCGAGGGGAGCCTGAAGGTGCTGGCCGCACGGCTGACGGCGCTGGAGAGCGAGGCTCGTTCCCTGACGCTTACCCTGACCTTGCGAGAGGGCGAGCGCATTGCCCTGACGGTCGATCGCCTGATTCTGACTACCGGCCCGGCCCACGGCGGGCTGATCGACAGCCAGCCGCTGCTGCGCGAACTGGCCCGGCGCGGTCTGATTCGCGCCGATAAGCTGGGTCTTGGGCTGGACGTTGATGCTCACTCCCGGGCGATTGGCCGGGAGGGGCGCGCGATACCCAATCTGCTGATCTCTGGCCCGGCGGCTCGCGGCTATTTTGGCGAACTGATGGGGCTGCCGCAGGTTGCCGATCATGCTGCCGCCGTCGCCGCTGAGGCTTTACAGGCGCTGGGGATTGGGCAATCCGCCCGATGTCCCACGATTTAACCCCCCATTCCCCTTATTCCTTGATGTGTTAAGCGTGCGTTCCGTTGATGGAATGCACCGTGGAGAGCGCTATGTCATCACAACGTGAAATTCGCCTGAATGCTTTTGATATGAACTGCGTCGGTCATCAGTCGCCGGGGCTGTGGACCCATCCGCGCGACCGCTCGTGGCAGTATAAGGACCTTGATTACTGGGTTGACCTGGCGCGTCTGCTGGAACGCGGTAAGTTCGACGGCCTGTTTATTGCCGACGTGCTGGGCATCTACGATGTGCTGAACGGCAACGGCGATGCCGCCATTCGCCAGGCGACGCAGGTGCCGGTGAACGATCCGCTGGCGCTGATTACCCCGATGGCGCTGGTGACGGAGCATCTTGGTTTTGGCCTGACCGCGTCGCTGTCGTTTGAGCACCCGTACCCGTTTGCCCGCCGTCTCTCGACCCTTGACCACCTGACCAAGGGCCGGGTGGGCTGGAACATCGTCACCTCGTATCTGGAAAGCGGGGCGCGCAATATTGGCCATCAGGCGCAGACCGATCACGATGCGCGCTATGACTACGCCGATGAGTATCTCGACGTGGTTTATAAGCTGCTGGAAGGGAGCTGGGAAGATGGCGCGGTACTGCGCGATCGCGAGCGCGGGATCTTCAGCGATCCGCAAAAAATTCATCCGATCAACCACCAGGGCAACTTCTTCACCGTGCCGGGGATCCACCTCTGCGAACCGTCGCCGCAGCGCACGCCGGTGCTCTATCAGGCCGGGGCGTCGAGCCGCGGGAAGCAGTTTGCCGCCGGGCACGCCGAGTGCGTGTTTGTCGCCGCGCCGTCGAAAGTGCTGCTCAAAAAGACGGTAGCGGATATTCGCCGTCGCGCCGCCGAAGCCGGGCGCGACCCGCGCAGCATTCTGATTTTCAACCTGCAAACGGCGATCGTCGGTGAAACCGACCGCGAGGCGCAGGCCAAATGGCAGGAGTATAAATCTTATGTCAGCTATGAAGGGGCGCTGGCGCTGATCTCCGGCTGGACCGGGATCGACTTCGGCCAGTATCAGCCGGATCAGGTACTGAAATACCTGCATACCAACGCCATTCAGTCGGCGGTTGAAGCTTTTTCCACCGCCGATCCCGATCGTCAGTGGACGGTACAGGCGCTGGCCGACTGGGTGGGGATCGGCGGCTTCGGCCCGCTGATCGTCGGCAGTGCGCAAACCGTCGCCGACGAGCTGCAATCGTGGGTTGAGGAGACCGATGTTGACGGTTTCAACCTGGCGTATGCCGTCACCCATGAAACCTTCCGCGATGTGGTGGAGCTGCTCATTCCCGAACTGCAAAAACGCGGCGTCTTTAAGCAGGAGTATCGCGAAGGCACCCTGCGCGAAAAATTGTTTGGCGCCGGGCCGCGACTGGTGGCGCCGCATCCGGGCGCCGGATACCGGCGTGGTACCCGCATCGATGTCGGGGCAGAGGAGAAGGTGACATGATCGAAATAGACAACCTGCATAAGCGCTATCGTACGGCAGACGGGCGGTTCAGCGAGGTGCTGAAAGGGCTGTCGCTGCGGGTACCGACCCGCTCCGTCACCGCGGTGGTGGGGCCGAGCGGCGCGGGAAAATCGACCCTCGCGCGCCTTATCAGCCTGCTGGAGCGTCCCGACAGCGGCAGCATCCGGGTTAACGGCAACGACCTGTCGTTGCTCAGCGGCGAGGCGCTGCGTCGCGAGCGGCGCACGATCGGTACCGTTTTTCAGTCCTCCGCGCTGCTCAGTCGTAAAACGGCCTGGCAAAATATCGCCCTGCCGCTGGAATACCTCGGGGTGGTCGAGCGCGATATTAAAGCCCGGGTCGGCGAACTGCTGGAAAGCGTTGGGCTGAGTCATAAGGCGGACGCCTGGCCGGCGCAGCTTTCCGGCGGCCAGCGTCAGCGGATTGGTATTGCGCGTGCGCTGGCGCTGCGCCCGTCGGTGCTGCTGGCGGACGAGGCCACCTCCGGGCTGGACCCGCAGGCCACCGCCGCGGTGCTCAATTTGCTTAAACGCCTGCGCGATGAGTATCGCCTGGCGATCGTGCTGATTACCCACGAGATGGACGCGGTACGGGCGGCGGCGGATGCGGTGGCGGAAATTCGTGATGGCGCAATTGTGCAGTTTGGTCAGGTGAAAGAGCTGCTGGCGCGCCCGGATTCGCTACTGGGTCAGCAGCTGCTGCCGCTCTCTCCGGTGGCGGCCCATAGCGATCTGCTGTTGCGGTTGAGCTATCGCTGGGATGTGCCGGTGGCCACCGACTGGATCAGCCGCCTGAGCCAGCAGTTTTCCCTGCAGATCGACCTGCTCGGCGGCCACGTTGAGACGATCAACGGCCGGCTGGCGGGAAGGTTACAGGTGGGGGTGCGCTTTCAGGGCGAGCGTCTGCCGGCGGCGCGGGTGCTGGCGCTGCTGGCGCAGCTCGGTATCGCGGCGGAGGTGCTTGACGGCGCGCCCGAACTACAGGAGGCGGTATGAAACCTTCGGTAATCAGCCAGGATACCCCCTGGAGCGAGATCCATACGCTGCTGCTGCCCGCCTACGGCGAAACCTGGCTGATGGTGGCCATTGTAATGCTGTTTGTGGTGACCCTCGGCGGCGTGGTCGGGGTGGGGCTATTCAATGCCTCGCCGCGCG
>OFCH01000746.1_pt1 | contig 9269 bp, 7 predicted proteins | sample 1520771 | NCBI WGS metagenome assembly OFCH01 (sample SAMEA2699034, study PRJEB24076) | metagenome | biome: Human gut stool | place: Spain | collected 2012-10-23 | reverse complement strand
TGTAACGAGAAATAGGGATGTCGTCAAAGCCGATCAACGACAAATGCTGCGGTACCGCAATGCCGTTATCTTTGAGCGTCGTCAGCGCCCCGGCCGCCATGCTGTCATTGTAGGCAAAGACCGCGGTGAGGCCTAAATTGCGCCCCAGCAGCTCAACCATAGCCGCTTCTCCACCCTGCATATCCGGCGTGCCCGAGCCGATCCAGCTGTCTGGCGCAATAATATTTTGTTCCTGTAACGCCTTACACCACCCTTCCCGGCGCATATCGTCATCTTCAATGCCGTGGTTTGAGGAGAGGTAGCCTATGCGCTGATGGCCGTGGTTCAGCAGCATCCGCGTGGCCATCAGCGCCCCGCTGACGTTATCCAGCCCCACGCAGCGGTGCGCGTAGCCGGGCACAATGCGGTTAATCAGCACCATCCCCGGAATATGCTCCATAAAGTCGCCAAGCTCTTCATCGCTGAGGGCTTTGGAATGGACGATCAGCGCGGAACAGCGCTGGCGAATCAGCACCTCGATGGCATGACGCTCTTTTTCCGCCTCATGGTAGCTATTGCCGATCAACACATATTTCTGGTGCTGCTGAGCGACCGTATCCACCGCTTTGACCAGCGCGCCGAAAAAGGCATCCGACACATCCATCACCACCACGCCAATGGTGTCGCTGACCTGCGTCGCCAGCGCCTGGGCGTTGGCGTTCGGCCGGTAGCCCAGCTGCGTTACCGCTTTCATTACATTTTCCCGCGTATCCGGGCTCACCAGCGCGCTGTTGTTCAGCACGCGCGAGACGGTCGCCACGGAAACGCCCGCCTGGCGGGCGACATCACGAATGGTGATCATGCTTACCGCCCTTAAGAGAATTACAATACGTCACACCCACCTCCTGTGTTCAGCAAGGTGGCTATTCTGGCAGCGACGTGCTGCACGCTACGTGAGAGATGTCACAAGCCTGGAAACGGTTACATCCGTTTTGTTAATGATTGTGATCGAGATCGTTATCTGGATGTGTTTTTTAGTGATGTCCCCGACGCACGCAGGGTTAACTGACGCCACAGCCATTCCACCGGCCCCTGACGGAAATGACGTAGCCAAAAGAGAGAGAAGGTGATATTTACCGCCCAGACCGGCACCACGAAAGCCAGCAACTGCAGACGGTCAAACTTCATAAACAGGCCAAAACGGTAAAAAATAGTGGTGCAGACCAGCGTTTGCAGCAGATAGTTGGTAAGCGCCATCCGCCCGACGCAGGCGATAGCCCCCACCAGCCGCAGCCTGCACAGCTGCGGCCAGAAGCCCCATGCCAGCGCGGCATAGCCTATGGTCTGCAGCGGGGCGCCCAGTTCGCGAGGAGCCTGTAACAGGAACGCACACCAGCGAGGATTCCACCCCAGATGCCACTGGGCAAAAATAGCCGGCAGATTGACGGCCATGCCGGCGACAATCAGCAGGGCGCCGGTGCGGCGATAGTGGCTAAGGCTAAACTGCCCTTTTAACCAGCCGCTGCGCATCAGCGCCGCTCCCATTAGCATCATCCCCGCCAGCTGCCAGCCGTACTGCGCCCCCAGCGCCAGCAGGTTATCGGAGAGCATATCGGCACGGTTGCTGACCGCCTCCAGCCCGCCGTTCAGCTTCCAGTATTGCTCATACTGTAAATTGGCCGCATCGGGCACCCATGAACGGTTCGGCGCGCCGCCGGAAATCACGCCGAGCAGCACGAGCACCGCAACACCGATGACGTAGAGCACGACGCCGGTGTTAAACAGCGATTTGATGTGATGCGCATCGCGCACCATGCGCCACGCCACCAGCCCCACCAGCGCATAGGCCAGCAGGATATCGCCATCCCAGAACAACAGACCGTGGATAAAACCCAGCAGCGCCAGGAGCGTCAGGCGCGACTGGATCCAGCGCTTGCCGCGAGGCAGCAGCATCTGTAGTCCGGCGCCAAACAGCAAGGCAAACAGCGTCAGAAATTTGACCTGCGCAAACAGATCGAGAATTGCCCAGGTCCAGGCATCGCTGAGGGAAATGCTCCCGGACCACGCCGGGTTGAGGTAGGCGGCCTTCGGCAAGCCGAAGGCGCTGATATTGAGAAGCAGGATCCCAAGGATGGCGACGCCGCGCACAAAGTCCAGCGTGACATTTCGCTCCATCTGCCCTGCTCCGTATTTTAGTTGTGGTGACGTACGGCGCGCAGGAACTCCTGGCGAGTATTCTGGCTGGATTTAAACAGGCCGCCCAGAGAGGTCGTCGTCGTGGCACTGGTGGCATCACGGATGCCGCGCGCTTTGACGCAGTAATGCACCGCATCAATGGATACCGCAACGTTGCTGGTGCCCAGCAGCGTCTGCAGCGCCGTTAAAATCTGCTGAGTCAGTCGCTCCTGCACCTGCGGGCGCTGAGAGAAGAACTGCACGATACGGTTAATTTTCGACAGGCCGATGACCGAATCTTTCGGGATATAGGCTACCGTCGCTTTACCATCAATAGTGACAAAGTGGTGTTCACAGGTGCTGGTCAAGGTAATGTCACGCACGGTGACCATTTCATCGACCTGCATTTTGTTTTCGATAACGGTGATTTTTGGGAACCTGGCATAATCCAGCCCGGAAAAAATCTCATCGACGTACATCTTGGCGATGCGTCGTGGCGTTTCCATCAGGCTGTCATCAGTTAGATCAAGATTCAGCAGTTGCATAATCTCGGTCATGTGTCCGGCAATCAAGCTCTTGCGAGTTTCATTATCAATTTCTTGTACTGGCGGACGCAGCGGCGTCTCCAGCCCACGAGCGACCAGCGCTTCATGAACGAGTATGGCTTCTTTACTCAGTGCTGACATTTAGGTTCTCCTGCAGGTGTGGCGCTCTTTGCTCTTCTGCGGGCAAAGTTTGCATTCATTGTGCGTGAGGTGGCGCACATAATCCAGTAGCCGAAACGATAATTATTGAAATTTGCGTGAGCTATTGATCCCTCGCGACGGGCCCTGCCTGCCGCTAATTAAACTTGCCCTACTCGCCTTTCACTCAGCCACTTAGCGCCACGCGGTATGGCACCGTTTCCGGCGGGCGGGGCTCTTCGTGTAAAATAGCATTTATGATGAGTTATGTTCCTCAAAGGAGGAAGTGAAAGTTACTCACGGGTAGATGAAATATCTGTATTATGACCTGACACCCGCATTTACCTTCCTGAGGAGCCCTGCATGGAATTGCTTGAAGAGCATCGCTGTTATGAAGGTCGGCAGCAACGCTGGCGGCACGACTCCAGTACCCTGAACTGTGCAATGACGTTCAGTATTTTTTTACCTCCCCTGCGTGATGAGACGCCGCCGGTGCTCTACTGGCTGTCGGGGCTGACCTGCAATGATGAAAACTTCACCACCAAAGCGGGCGCCCAGCGTATCGCTGCCGAACTTGGCCTTGTGCTGGTGATGCCGGATACCAGCCCTCGCGGCGATGATGTCGCCGACGATAGCGGTTGGGATCTGGGCAAAGGCGCAGGTTTTTACCTGAATGCCAGCCAGGCGCCGTGGTCTGCGCATTTCCAGATGTACGACTACCTGCGTGACGAACTGCCGCAGCTCATCCGTTCGCAGTTTCACGTCAGCGAGCGCTGCGCAATCAGCGGTCACTCGATGGGCGGGCACGGCGCACTGATCATGGCGCTGAAAAACCCGGGTCGCTTTACCAGCGTTTCCGCTTTCGCGCCCATCGTTAACCCTACGCAGGTTCCCTGGGGGCAAAAAGCCTTCACCGCCTATCTGGGGGCCGATGAATCGACCTGGCAGGCGTGGGACAGCTGCGCATTAATGCAGGCCAGCCAGCCCGGCGATGCCATTCCGACGCTGATAGACCAGGGCGATAACGACACATTCCTCGCGCTACAGCTGCAGCCGGCGGTGCTGGCAGAGTGCGCGCGGCAGAAGGCGTGGCCGTTAACCCTGAGAATTCAGCCCGGCTACGATCACAGCTACTATTTCATTGCTTCATTTATCGAAGATCATCTACGTTTTCATGCCCGCTATCTGCTGGCCTGATTGCCTGCCGGTGTGCCGCAGCCTCGTCGCGGCGCACCGTTTCCCGCTGGCCCGACCGCCGCGCAATGGCATGCGTCATTCAACAATCACCGTTTCTTTATTCTTCGACAGCAGGATCTTTATCAGCTCAATATAAGAAACCGGTTTAAAAAAATAATAACCTTGTAACAGCGTGATATTTTTCCGGTTGAGATAATTCAGCTGCTCTACGGTTTCAACGCCCTCAGCCACAATACGCAATGAGAGCTTGCGCGCCATTTCAAGCACGCAGTCCAGCAGCTTCGTCGATTCATCGAGGCCGTTCACCCGACCGACAAAGCTTTTATCGATCTTTATGTAGTCAATGTTCAAATCATGAAGATAAGACAGCCCTGAATACCCGGTGCCAAAATCATCCAGCGCAATTGTAAAACCGCGGGCGTGCAGGGTGTTCAGATTCGCGATCAGCTGCTCATCGACGTGGAGCGGTTCACGTTCGGTGACTTCAAGCACCAGCGTTAAATTCTTGTTCTGGAAACCGTCGCGGTATTTCAGACAGTCATCCATAAACTGAGGCGAACTGATATGTGAAGCGCTGAAGTTGATACCAATATGAAAACCATCGGGCAGCTTGCTGGTGATTTTGTTCATCTGCACCACCACCTGCGCCATCAGGCTTTGGGTTAAGGGAATAATCAGTCCCGTTCGTTCCGCGAGGGGGATAAATGTCACCGGTGAAATAAGCCCCAGTCGCGGATGTTTCCATCTGGCCAACACCTCGACGCCATAGATAGCCCCGCTGCGGCCATTAACCACCGGCTGGTAAAAAGGAACGATCTCCCCGTTTTCAATGGCTTTACGTAAGTTATCCTCGGGGGTCGTGTATTTGTTCGCATACTTCAGCAGGATCCAGGCCAGGGCGCATGCCACGAACAGAATAAAGATCAACAAACCAGCCCCCTGATTAATCATTCGTTTAACACTAAAAAACGCCGGGAGATTGTATTCAATAGCAAACATAAATTCGGCCGATCGGAAATATGCGGTGGTACTGCGGCTTAAGTCGGTGTTTCTGACATCGCCTGCCGTTCCGATAGTCCGGTCGCCCACCACTAAGGCAAATTGCGTATTCTGTATATTGCTGCTCAGCGCATCGCGAATATGCACATCGCTGATGCTGATGACGGCTTTTCCGGCCGGAAAACGCGTTTGCCAGGCGAGAATCGGCCGACTGTTCACGGTATTTCTCGCGGGAATCAGCATTAACCGGGTGTCCGGCATATCGTTGAAATTCAACAGCAGAACCCGATTTCCCGGCAGGGAAGAACACCAGATTTTATCGTCCTTAATAATCAAAATCGTTCTGAGGTGTGGTTTAAGCGCCGCCTCCGTCCCAAGTTGAAACTGGCCTTCCGGCGTACAGCCTCTGCTCGCCACCTCCAGCGCGGTTGTTGTCGCCTGGCGCGCCTCCTCAAGGATGGCATCAATTCTTTTCGCGGCATGATGTGCGGCATTGGCGCTATTTATTCTGGCGGAGTACCACAGCTGTATATTCAAAATAGACACGCCGATGAGGATAAAAAATACAGCAACGAAAACAGGGAGTATGACATTGCGCATTATTGTTCTCTGTCAATGGAGATGCGATTAATGAATAACGTCGACATGCTCACCATTGATCCCCATGACGTCAGTCATGTTCTCAATCTTAACCCTGCCCTCTGAATGTGTTCTGGACACCAGCGGAAATAACCGGCGGATATTACCACTCACCGTCGAATTTCAGTTCTGAACAAACCGGAGGAAGTCATCCATCCTGATAGAGAATGGGAGCGTCTCTCCCTATAGTGTATACGCCATTTCGCGCCGCGCCTGTTTGTGTGATAACGGCGCCAGCGCATTGAAAAACATCCGCAAAAACAACTCACCGTCGGCATTGTGGAAACACCGACGGCGATGTAAGGTCAGGCCATCATGATGCAAAACCGGCCAGAGGTTTATCCAGGGGCAGACAGCAGTCGCCATCTGCCCTCTTTCCGCTTCGATCAGAAGCGGTAGTCCACGGCCATAAAGTAGCGACGACCTTCTTCGGTATAGCTATAGTCGTCGCGGCTCAGATCTTTATCCCCCACGTTCAGCACGCCTGAACGCAGCTTCACGCTCTTCGTCACCTGCCAGGCCGCACCGATATCAAACATGGTGTAGCCGCCCGGGGTTTTCGAGGTGGCGCTGACAGCGCGCTGCTCGCCGGTATAATTCGCGGTGACGTAGAAGGACCAGTCATCCAGCGGTTTCCAGTCCAGCGTCCCGTTGGCGGTGTGGAACGGCAGCGATTGCAGCGGTTTGTCGCCACCGTTGCTGAGATCGCGGCCATCGTTATAGGTGTAGTTCACCGTCAGCTTCCACTCGTCGCCGAACGGCACTTTGACTTCGGTTTCCACCCCTTTAATACGCGCTTTGTTGACGTTGAAGTAGCGGAAGACCGGTACGCGTTTGCCGTTGACCGTTTTCCAGCCGACAAAGTTCGGGTAGCCCGGCGCTTCGCTGGCGCTGGAGGTTCGCAGAATATCGATCATATCGTCGACGTTATTCTGGAAGGTGGTCACGCTGCCTTCTACGCCATCCAGCAGCCCCTCTTCGCCGCGGTAGTAGAGGCCAAGTTCGAAGCTTTCGCTGGTTTCCGGCTTCAGGTCCGGGTTACCAATGATGCTGCACGAGCCACGGCAGGAGTTGGTGGTCCAGTCCGGGTTCAGCTGCAGCAGCGACGGCGCTTTAAAGGCCGTGGCCCAGCCGCCTTTTACGGTGACCGTATCGGTTGCGTTGTAGACGAGGTAAGCACGTGGACTCCAGTGATCGCCGTAGGTTTGATGGTCGTCCATACGAATACCGGTGGTCAGCGCCAGCGGTTCGAAAATACGCCACTCATCCTCAACAAACAGCGCGTACTGGCTGGCAGAGGTGGATTTTCCGCCGCTGCTCAGGTTGACCGGATCTTTCAGTTTGTCGTGGCGCCATTCGCCACCGAAGGTCAGCAGCTGGTTAATCATCCCCAGCGGCAGAACGTACTTGCCGTCAACGGCATTGCTTTCAGAGGTGATCGTCCCGTCCTGGCCTGGGTTTTTGTTATCGACTTTTTCGCCATAAAACTTCAGTTCGCTATTGCCCACGTCCCAACGGCCGTTATGGCTCAGGGAGTAGTTCTGGCGTTCCAGACGGTTGCGGTCGAGGGAGTCGGAATCGCGATCCTGGCGATCGAAGCCATAGCCGGCGGTGATGTCCTGGTTATCGGTCGGCGTCCAGGCAAACTCAACGTTGCCATCGCGGCTGGTAAAACCTTCAATACGCGGCGTTTCGCCGGCGGCATTGCTGGAGGGCTGCTGATCGTCTTTCGCGCGTTTTGCCAGGTTGCCGTAGGCTTTCATCCCCAGCACGCCGTCAATCAGCGGGCCGCTGGTAAAGAACTGACCGTTGTAGGTATCACCGCGATCGCGATGTTCCTGAATCGTGGTATCGGCACTCAGGGTTCCGGTCCACTTCTGGCCGACTTTTTTGGTGATGATGTTCACCACGCCGCCGAGGGCGTCGGAACCATAGAGGGAGGACATCGGCCCGCGGACCACTTCAATGCGTTCGATGGCATCGACCGGGATCCAGTTTAAATCGAAATCGTTATGGCGGAAGACCGCGTTGCGCGAGTTGACGCGTTTGCCGTCGACCAGAATCAGCGTATAGCTGCTGTCGAGGCCGCGAATGCTGACGCCCTTGCGGTTGTCGCCTTCGTTGGTGAGCTGCACACCTGGCACGTCGCGCAGGACATCCTTCAGGTTCTGGACCGGGCGGCGCTGCAGATCTTGCTGAGTAATAACGCTGATACTGGCTGGCGCATCTTTGACGCTCTGTTCAGTCGCCGCGGCGGTGACGACCAGCGTTTCTTCATTCACTTCGGCTACGGCCGGAAACGCCAGCGATACGACGGATGCGCACAATCCCGCCCGGACAAAAGGGTTTAACCTGAACATTCCATATCTCCATGAGGTCTATAACGAATCAAACAAAAGGTGCAATTAACACGTACTGTCGGCGCACCGCTCATTGGCGGTACGCGCGGTCTTTTTTTACAGTTGACGTGGCTGGTCGCCCCTTGCTGGTTGTTCATGACCGGCAAGACAGGGAGATTGGCTTCATCCTGATTTTGATGAGGATGATAAAGATAATAATTTTGATTATCAATAAAATTATGAAGAACTGTATCAATTTGTAAGGCGTACAGCATAAAAAAAACCCTCTTTAAAAGAGGGTTTTGCGGGAACGATTACAACAAGCTTCGGCCGTCAGCCTTTAAATCGCTGTGGGAACTTCATTTCGCTATAGCGGACGAAACGGGTACCTTTTGCCAGCTTATAACCAAACCAGATCACCAGGAACAGCGGGATACCGATATAGGTTGCGGCCACGCCACCCCAGTCGATGGTGTCTTTCAGGAACGCTTCATAGTTCTGGCCCAGCGTGATAATCAGGCACAGCACGAAGGCGAAGATCGGCCCCAGCGGGAAGAACCCTGAACGGTACGGCAGATTGTTTAGATCGTTGCCCTGCAGCACGTAGCCGCGACGGAAACGATAGTGGCTGATGGCGATCCCCAGCCAGGCGATGAAACCGGTCATCCCGGAGGTGTTCAGCAACCACAGGTAAACGGTCTGGTTACCAAACATCGAGCTCAGGAAGCACAGCGCGGCAATCACCGTCGTGGCATACAGCGCATTACGCGGCACGCCGCCACGGGACAGCTTCGAGAAGATGCGCGGAGCTTTGCCATCGCAGGCCAGGGTATAGAGCATACGCGTTGACGCATACATTCCCGAGTTACCCGCCGACAGCACCGCCGTCAGGATAACCGCGTTCATGATTGCCGCCGCAGACAGCAGGCCCGCATGCTGGAACACCAGGGTGAACGGGCTGACGGAAATGTCTTTCACGTCGTTACGCAGCAGACTTGGGTCGGTATACGGAATGATCAGACTGATAATCAAAATCGCGAAGACATAGAACAGCAGGATACGCCAGAACACCTGGCGCACCGCACGCGGAATATTCTTTTCCGGATTTTCGGATTCGCCCGCGGCAATACCAATAAGCTCGGTGCCCTGGAACGAGAAGCCGACGATCATCGCCACGCCTATCATCGCGGAGAAACCACCGGCAAACGGCGCGTCATCAATGGCCCAGTTGCTCCAGCCCGCAGGCTGCGCGCCTTTA
>OFCH01000737.1_pt1 | contig 9362 bp, 10 predicted proteins | sample 1520771 | NCBI WGS metagenome assembly OFCH01 (sample SAMEA2699034, study PRJEB24076) | metagenome | biome: Human gut stool | place: Spain | collected 2012-10-23 | reverse complement strand
CACCACAAAGCAAGAAAAAGACTATGCAATCCAGCGAATTGGAGTCGGGCTTGCCAGACGAAGTTGAGCAGGATTGCATAGTCTTTTTCTTGCTGGGGGCTGTCGTGAACTAAATAGCAACTTTCCTCTTCTCCAGCCAGCTCATCAATTCATTAGTTGAATAATTCAACACCAACTCTTTCGGAAATTCTGCCTGTTCCACCAATTCCAATGCATATCGAAAATCTCCCACATGTTCCGGACCGTGGCTATCACTCGACAACAACACCGGGTAATGAAAATGTTTGCACAAATTCAAAATCATTAAATCGTTAAATTTTGTATCTCCGCGATATCCATCCGGGCTAAGTGAACTATTGTTAATTTCTAATATAACTTGATGTTCCATTGCAGATTTGATGATTGCCAAATAATCAACAGGATATTTGACATCATCGCAGTGTCCTAGAATAGATACAAAAGGATTCTCCATAGCACGAAGATAAGCTTTTGTATTTTCAGTCTCTGTACCAGGTTTGAGGACAGGTTTATGAATACTGGCAATGACATAGTCAAGTCCTGCAAGTAAAGAATCTTCCAAATCTAAAGTTCCATTGTAATCTGTAATATTAGCTTCGATACCATAAAGCATGTTTATCCCAAGACGTTTGCGGGCAGCCATAGGGAGACTGCGGAAATAAGAAGGTTTTCCGCCTCCTAATGTCGCCGGACCATGGTCAGATATTCCGAGTAATTTTAAGTGAGCAGCCGAAGCAGCTTTTACCATATCGGTGATAGTTGCGGTGGATGCGTGACCACTGGCGATTGTATGAGTATGAATGTCTAGTTCAATTGAAAACACAACAAATCCCTCACTTTCCTTTTGTTTAAAATGTATAAATAAGTTTGCTATTGAGTAAAAATTAGATGCAATTTATTAAAAAATATATTAGAATAGAATTATATTAAATACTTTAAACCCAGTATGGATTGTTTTGTGACGGATGTCAATATGAAAATGCGAAAAAAAGAGATGTTTAGAACAAAAACCAACATAAAAGTGTGGTATTGTGTTGTTTTCAGAATTGTTTATGTGGATAAAAGTGTTGGGATTTGTTGTGATTTCGTTGACTTCATGGCGTTCATGAAGTATAATAACAATAACTGGGCAGAGGAAAGGAGAAGAACGAAAAATGGGACTATATACCTATGATAATACGGCTATTCCGAAATCGGATAGAATCCCTAAACTGGTCGAGAATCTTTATGCGAAGATGCCGGAGATTGAGTCAGCCAGAGCAAAGCTGATTACAGAATCTTACAAGCAGACAGAGAATGAACCAATCATTATACGTCGTGCGAAAGCATTTGAACATATATTGGAAAATATTCCAATCGTGATTCGTGATCTTGAGTTGATTGCTGGTAGTACAACACTTGCACCAAGAGGCTGTCAGACATATCCAGAATTCTCATATGAGTGGCTGGAAGCAGAGTTTGATACAGTAGAGACCAGATCAGCAGATCCATTTTACATTTCTGAGCAGACAAAACAGGAAATCAAAGAAGCAGATGCCTATTGGAAAGGAAAAACAACCAGTGAACTGGCAACTGCTTATATGGAACCTGAGACATTGACTGCAATGGAACATAATATGTTCACACCGGGAAACTATTTCTATAATGGTGTAGGACACGTTACAGTAAAATACTGGGAAGTGTTAGATATTGGATTTGCAGGGATCAGAGAAAAGGCAGAAGCTGAACTTGCATCAATCAGCTATGCAGATGGTAATTACCAGAAGAAGTCAAGACTTCTGCAGGCAATGATCATTAGTTGTAATGCAGCAATCAATTATGCAAGAAGATATGCACAACTTGCACTGGATGAGGCACAGAAATGCACAGATGAAAAACGAAAACTGGAATTACTTCAGATTGCTCAGAACTGTGTGAATGTACCAGAAAAAGGTGCAACAAGCTTTTATGAAGCATGTCAGTCATTTTGGTTTGTACAGCAGCTGCTTCAGATTGAATCGAGTGGACATTCTATTTCACCGGGACGATTTGATCAGTACATGTATCCTTATTATAAGAAGGATCTCGATAGCGGCAAACTTACAAGAGAGTTTGCACAGGAACTGATCGATTGTATTTTTGTTAAGTTAAATGACTTAAACAAATGTCGTGACGGCGCTTCAGCAGAGGGATTTGCAGGATATAGCTTGTTCCAGAATATGATTGTTGGTGGACAGAATTCAGAAGGAATCGATGTGACAAATGATTTGTCATTTATGTGTATTGATGCTTCGCATCATGTATTTCTTCCGGCACCATCACTTTCTATCCGTGTATGGAATGGAACACCTCATGATCTGATGATCAAAGCAGCAGAGCTGACAAGAACCGGTATTGGACTTCCGGCCTATTATAATGATGAAGTGATCATTCCTTCATTGATGAGCAGAGGTGTAACACTGGAAGATGCAAGAGACTATAACATTATCGGCTGTGTAGAACCACAGAAAGCCGGTAAGACAGACGGATGGCATGATGCAGCATTCTTTAATATGTGTCGTCCATTGGAATTGGTATTCCACAATGGTAAGGATAAAGGTGTTCAGGTTGGACCACAGACAGGTAATGTGGAAGATATGGATACATTTGAGAAGTTCTACCATGCTTATAAAGTTCAGATGGAATACATGATCAAATTGTTGGTTAACGCAGATAATGCTATAGATATGGCACATGCTGAAAGATGTCCGTTACCATTCTTATCATCTATGATCGATGACTGTATGAAGAGTGGTAAATCAGTGCAGGAAGGTGGAGCTGTTTATAATTTCACAGGACCGCAGGGATTCGGAATTGCAAATATGGCAGATTCGTTATATGCAGTGAAAACACTTGTATATGACGAGAAAAAATTGTCAATGAAAGAACTGAAAGAAGCTTTGACAACAAACTATGGTCATGGTTTGAATCAGGAAGACATTGCAGTGATGACATCAGAGGTTGCACAGGATATGGCAGCAGCCGGACAGCAGGTAGGACCGACAGAGATTGCAGCAATTTTACAGAGTGTAGTGGCAGCAGTTGAATCTCCGGAAGCAAAGGCAAATGGAGATCGTATCCTTAAGATGATCGAAGAGGTTCCAAAATTTGGTAATGATGATCCGGAAGTAGATGCATTTGCAAGAGATGTTGCTTATACATATACAAAGCCAATGTTGAAATATTACAATCCAAGAGGTGGACAGTTCCAGGCAGGTCTTTATCCAGTATCTGCAAATGTTCCTCTGGGAGCACAGACTGGAGCAACACCAGATGGAAGACTTGCATATCAGCCTGTAGCAGATGGCGTTTCTCCATCAGCCGGTAAAGATGTGAATGGACCAACAGCAGCAGCTAATTCGGTTTCAAGACTGGATCATGGAATTGCATCAAACGGAACATTATTTAATCAGAAGTTCCACCCATCTGCATTAAGCGGAAGAAGAGGTCTTGAGAATTTTGTGGGATTGATTCGTTCTTACTTTGATCAAAAAGGAAGTCATATGCAGTTTAACGTAGTCAGCAGAGAAACATTGTTGGATGCACAGAAACATCCGGAACAGTATAAACACTTGGTTGTTCGTGTTGCAGGTTATAGTGCATTGTTTACAACATTATCAAAATCTTTGCAGGACGATATCATTCGTAGAACAGAGCAGGGATTTTAAAATATTACAGTTCGCATTTGAACAGTGATACAAGAAAGGAACAGACAACATGGAAGCGTACTGGAATACGAAAGGTCGTATTTTCGATATTCAGCGATACTCTATTCATGATGGAAATGGAATTCGGACAATTGTGTTTTTGAAAGGCTGTGTACTTCGTTGCCGATGGTGCTGTAATCCGGAATCTCAGGAATATGATATCCAGACGATGATGGTGCAGGGAAAGCCGAAAGTGATTGGGCGTGATGTGACTGTTGCAGAAGTGATGAAGACGGTGGAGAAAGATCGTCAGTATTACTGGAGAACGGGTGGAGGTTTGACTCTGTCAGGAGGAGAAAGCCTTTGCCAGCCAGAATTTGCAACAGCGTTGCTTCAAGCTGCGCAAGAAAGCGGAATTAGTACAGCAATGGAGAGTATGGGATGTGCAAAATGGGAGACAATTGAAAAACTGCTTCCATATTTAGATCAGTATCTGCTTGATATTAAACATATGAATCCAAGAAAGCATAAAGAGTTTACCGGACGTTCCAATGAACTGATGATAGAAAATGCGATGAAGATTGCAAAGTCTGGAATGACAGAACTTAGCATAAGAGTTCCGGTTATACCGGGGTTCAATGATACAGAAGAGGAAATCCGTCAAATTGCAGCTTATACAGCGACACTTCCTAATGTAAAACGTATGCATTTGTTGCCGTACCATAGATTAGGACAGGATAAATACACCGGGTTGAATCGAGAGTATTTGATGGGGGATGTAAAACCTCCGACAAATGAACATATGCAAAAGCTATTAAAAGTAGCTGAGATGACATCGGGAATCGAGTGTCAGATCGGCGGATGATAGCTGATCACACGAAGTGTGAATAGTAACGATATATGTTGTATAAGAAGACAGGATTATATCCTGATATTTCACAAAAAAATATCAAAAAATAAAACGATATGTGAATAACTTGAAAAACATTTCCGATACAACAGGAACAGATAAGAGTAAACTGAAAAACAGTAAAAGTAAAGGGTGAAAACCAACAAAAACAACACAAGATCTGATTGACTGTTGTGGGGTTGTGTGGTAGAATCAAGTTAGAAATAACAAAAAACAAATTTTTTGTAAAATCCAAGGAGGAAACAAGAATGGTTAACGAGTATGAAATCAAAAAAGAGATGTGTGAGATCGGCAGACGCGTTTATAATCGTGGAATGGTTGCAGCAAATGATGGTAACTTTTCAGTAAAATTGAACGACAACGAATTCCTTTGCACACCAACAGGAGTAAGTAAAGGATTTATGACACCAGAGTATATCTGTAAAGTAGATGCTAATGGTAATGTAATCCAGGCTAACCCAGGATTCAAACCATCATCAGAGATCAAGATGCACATGCGTGTTTACAAAGAAAGACCAGATGTTAATTCTGTAGTACATGCTCATCCACTTTATGCAACAACATTTGCAATCGCAGGCATTCCTTTGACACAGCCAATCATGCCAGAAGCAGTTATCGCTCTTGGATGTGTTCCGGTTGCTAAATATGGTACACCTTCTACAATGGAGATTCCAGATGCAGTTTCTGAATACCTTCAGTATTTTGATGCAGTTCTTCTTGAGAACCACGGAGCATTAACATATTCTGATTCTTTATTAAATGCATACCACAAAATGGAGTCAGTAGAGTTCTACGCTCGCCTGTTATGGCAGACAATGCAGATCGGTGGACCACAGGAACTGAACAAAGAGCAGGTTGAAAAACTTTACGAAATCAGAAGACAGATGGGACTTCCAGGAAAACATCCTGCAAACCTTTGCCCAAATGCAAAAGCTGGTAAACCAAACTGCCACTCATGTGGAGGAAACTGTGGATCACACGAAGCAGCATCTGTAGATGCAGACCTGATTGCTTCTATCACAAAGAAAGTTATGGAACAGTTAGGAAAATAATTTATATATAAGAAATGAGGACTGGTATGAACGAACAGGATATTTCCAATGCAGTGAAGGCTGTGCTGGAAGGGATGGATGCGAACGGTTCTCACCATGCACAAGGACATGTCTGTAAATGTAAAAAGAACAAGATGACATTGGATAAGGCAAATAGTCTGATCGATAAAGTGAAGGCAAAGGCAGAGACGATGGGATTGAACGTAGTAGTTGCAGTTGCGGATGCCGCAGGGAGACCGGTGGCAGTCCAGAGCATGGATGGTGCTTATATAGCAAGTTTCGACATTGCGTTGAACAAATCATTTACTTCGGCAAGCTTAAAAATGTCTACCGCAAAGCTGGCTGAACTAAGCCAGCCGGGTAAAGAGTTATATGGTATTCAGTTCACTAATGAAGGTAAGATCGTAATCTTCGGCGGTGGAGAGGTGCTGGAAGCAGATGGCAAAATAATCGGAGCTTTAGGTGTAAGCGGTGGCAGTGCAAAAGAAGACACAGAGCTTGCTGCTTATGGAAAAGAAGCTTTTAAGGAGGTATTAGCGTGTCTGTAAATGAACAGATGATTCAGGACATCGTTAAAGAAGTTGTTGCAAAGATGCAGATTTCTGCCGATGTGACTGGTAATCATGGAGTATTCAAAGACATGAACGAAGCAATTGAAGCTGCGAAGAAATCACAGAAAATCGTTGCTAAGATGTCTATGGATCAGAGAGAAAAGATCATTTCTAACATTAGAACAAAAATTAAAGAAAATGCTGAAACTTTTGCACATATGGGTGTGCAGGAAACAGGCATGGGAAATGTTGGACATAAAATTTTAAAACATCAGCTCGTTGCTGAAAAAACACCTGGAACAGAAGATATTACAACAACTGCATGGTCAGGTGATAGAGGACTTACATTGATCGAGATGGGACCATTTGGAGTTATTGGAGCAATTACTCCTTGTACAAACCCAAGTGAGACAGTTCTGTGTAATACAATCGGAATGCTGGCAGGAGGTAATACAGTTGTATTCAACCCACATCCAGCGGCAATTAAGACTTCTATTTATGCAGTAAATATGTTAAATGAAGCATCCATCGAAGCAGGCGGTCCGGATAACATCGCAGTTACTGTTGAAAAACCTACGATGGAAACAAGTGCTGTCATGATGAAACATAAAGATATTCCTTTGATTGCAGCTACAGGAGGTCCTGGTGTAGTAACAGCAGTACTTTCTTCTGGTAAGAGAGGAATCGGAGCCGGAGCAGGTAACCCACCGGCACTGGTAGATGAGACAGCAGACATCCGTAAAGCAGCAGAAGATATTGTTAACGGATGTACATTTGATAACAACCTCCCATGTATCGCAGAAAAAGAAATCGTTGCAGTAGATTCTATTGCAGATGAATTGATGCACTACATGGTAAGTGAACAGGGATGTTATCTTGCATCAAAAGAAGAGCAGGATGCACTGACAGAAGTAGTTCTCAAAGGTGGAAAATTAAATCGTAAATGTGTAGGTAGAGATGCTAAAACATTACTTGGTATGATCGGAGTTCAGGTTCCGGACAATATCAGATGTATCACATTTGAAGGACCAAAGGAGCATCCATTGATCGCAGAAGAATTGATGATGCCAATTCTCGGTGTTGTCAGAGCGAAAGATTTTGATGATGCAGTAGAGCAGGCAGTGTGGCTGGAGCATGGCAACAGACATTCTGCACATATCCATTCAAAGAATGTGGATAACATTACAAAATATGCAAAAGCAATTGATACAGCTATTCTTGTAAAGAATGGACCTTCGTATTCAGCACTTGGCTTTGGTGGTGAAGGATTCTGTACTTTCACAATCGCAAGCCGTACAGGAGAAGGACTGACAAGCGCAAGCACATTTACTAAGAGAAGAAGATGTGTTATGACAGACAGCTTGTGTATCAGATAATAATATGGAGGGTAACACAATGGAAATGAATTCTGCAAACGTAGAAGAAGTTGTAAAACAGGTACTTGAAAATATGTTAAAATCACCTGTTGCAGCACCTGCAGCAAGTGCGCCGGCACCAGCAAGCCAGGCAATTCCAAAGACAGCACGCGTAGCTATGCTGACATCTCTGGAGCATTATGATATTAAAGAATTCCCAATCCCAGAAGTTGGTGACGGAGATATTCTTGTTAAAGTAGAAGGTTGTGGAGTCTGCGGAACAGACGCACACGAATTCAAGAGAGATCCATTTGGATTGATCCCAGTTGCTCTTGGACATGAGGGTACAGGAGAAATCGTAAAAATGGGTAAAAATGTCAAAGTTGACAGTGCAGGAAAACCACTGAAAGTCGGAGACAAAGTTGTAACATGTATGATTTTTAAAGATGATCCGGAGATCGAGATGTTCGATTTGAACAAGAAGAATATCGGTGGAGCTGATGTATACGGATTACTTCCAGATGATGATATCCATTTGAATGGATGGTTCTCAGATTACATCTTAGTCAGAGAAGGATCTTCAATCTTTAATGTAAGTGATCTTGATCTGGATTCTCGAATCCTCATCGAGCCATGTGCAGTATTGATCCATGCAGTAGAAAGAGCTAAAACAACAGGAATCTTAAGATTCAACAGTCGTGTTGTTGTTCAGGGATGTGGACCAATTGGCTTGATTTGTATCGCTGTTTTGCGTACAATGGGTATTGAGAATATTGTGGCAGTTGATGGTAACGAGCAGAGACTTGCATTCGCAAAAGAAATGGGAGCAGAGAAGTCAGTTAACTTCATGAATCATAAAGGCATTGATGCACTTGCAGATGCTGTAAAAGAAGCATTTGGCGGACATGCAGCAGATTTTGCATTCCAGTGTACAGGATCTCCTGTAGCTCATGCTAATATTTACAAATTCATCCGCAATGGTGGAGGACTTTGTGAACTTGGATTCTTCATCAATGGTGGAGATGCAACAATTAACCCACACTTTGATCTTTGTTCAAAAGAGATCACATTGGTAGGATCTTGGGTATACACACTGAGAGATTATGCAACAACATTTGATTTCTTGAAGAGAGCAAAAGGAATCGGACTTCCAATGGAAAAACTTATCACACACAAATTCCCATTGGAAGAGATCAACGAAGCTCATATTACAAACTTAGAGCAGAAGGGTCTTAAGATTGCGATTGTGAATAAATAATAACTGCCCCTTGAAGGAGAAATGATATGGGAGAAGCAGTAGGCATGTTAGAAGTCTTCGGGCTGGCAACTGCATTTGCAGCAGCAGATGCGGGATGTAAAGCAGGTAATGTAAGACTGGAGACTTTTGATAAGAATAAACCGGCAAATGCAGACGAATTACCGGTACCATTGATCGTAATGGTTAAGTTTCGTGGAAGTGTATCAGATGTAAAGGCAGCGTTGGAGGCAGCAACAAAAAGAGCAAATGAACTTGCGGGAATTGTCGCTGAATATGAAATCGCAAGACCTACAGAGGATACAGAGAAGATGCTGAAAATTAGTGGTTTAGATAAATAAACATCAAACATAGTATTTATATAAGATTTTAGGAGGAAATAATAATGGCACAGTTAGCATTAGGAATGGTAGAAACAAGAGGACTTACAGCAGCAATCGAAGCAGCAGATGCAATGACTAAAGCAGCAGAGGTAACATTGGTAGGAACAGAGAAAATCGGATCAGTGCGGTATCAGTATTCAGGTAGCTGTTGAGCCTGGGGCGGTAGCGTGCTT
>OFCH01000728.1_pt1 | contig 9506 bp, 5 predicted proteins | sample 1520771 | NCBI WGS metagenome assembly OFCH01 (sample SAMEA2699034, study PRJEB24076) | metagenome | biome: Human gut stool | place: Spain | collected 2012-10-23 | reverse complement strand
GCCGGTTCGCGTATACTCGTCAAACTTCGCCCGTCTTTGTTCATTCTGGCCGTCTTTCCCTCGGTGGCGCTACGCTTACCGGGGAGACAGACCCATGCTGTCGCCTGGCTCCGGTAAGGGGGCAGCGGCAATCCGGGAAAATAACCCGCAGACGTCACGTCACCCCTTGCGGACGTGGGCGAAGGATTTAAGTATATAATCAGCCTGAAAACGACCGGTTTTGATGGAATGAAACCGGGTAGGTGTTAAGTATCAGTGGAGAACCCAGTTGCGCGTCAGCCGCTCACTTACAATTAAACAGATGGCGATGGTCGCGGGCGTGTCCATGGCGTTTGTATTGGTATTTTGTTCTATTTTGCTGTTTCACTTTGTGCAACAGAGTCGCTTCATTACGGCCACGCAATTAGAAAGTATCGCTCGTTCCGTTCGCGAACCCCTGTCGGCGGCTATCCTGAAAGCGGATATCCCCGAGGCGGAAGCCATTCTGGGGCGTATCCAGCCTGCTGGTATTGTCAGCCGGGCGGATGTGGTGTTGCCCAATCAATTTCAGGCGCTGCGGATGCGGTTTATCCCGGAGCGTCCGGTACCGGTGATGGTGACCCGCGTTTTCGAACTCCCGGTACAGATCTCCCTGCCGATTTACTCCCTGGAGAGGCCAGCCAACCCGCAGCCGATAGCCTATCTGGTGCTGCAGGCCGACTCCTGGCAGACCTACAAATTCGTCATGAGCGTACTTTCTACGTTAGTGACTGCTTACTTCTTGCTGGTGCTTATTCTGACGGTGGCTATCACATGGTGTATCAACCGTCTGATCGTCCGTCCGCTGCGTAAGCTGGCTCGTGAGCTCAATGATGTTGCGCCGCAGGACCGGCTCGGGCACCAGCTGACGCTGCCGCGTCTGCACCATGATGATGAAATCGGCCTGCTGGTGCGCAGCTATAACCGAAACCAGCAGACCCTGCTGCGTCAGCACGATGAGCTGACCTTACAGTCCACCCGCTTCCCGGTATCCGAGCTGCCGAATAAGGCCTTTTTGATGGCCCTGCTGGAGCAGACCGTCGCCCGGCCGCAAAGCTCAGCTTTGCTGGTTATCGCCTGCGAAACATTGCAGGACACCGCGGGAGTACTGAAAGAGACCCAGCGCGAGATCCTGCTGCTGACGCTGGTGGAGAAGCTGCGGGGGATCATCCCGCCGCGGATGGTGCTGGCTCAGATTAGCGGCTATGACTTCGCCATTCTGGCCCACGGAATGAGCGAGCCGTGGCACGCGGTGACATTAAGTAAGCAAGTGCTCACTGTCATAAATGAACGGCTGCCGCTGCAGGGTATTCAACTGCGCCCCTGCGCCAGCGTGGGTATTGCGATGTTTAACGGCGAACTGAGCGCGGAACAGCTCTATCGTCGGGCATTTTCTGCCGCCATCGCCGCGCGGCATAAAGGTAAAAACCAGATTGAATTCTTCGATCCGGCCCAGATGGAAAAAGCCCAGCGTCGGCTGATGGAAGAACACGACATCCTTACCGCGCTGGATAATCATCAGTTCGCTATCTGGCTCCAGCCACAGGTTGATGCCGCCAGCGGTGAGGTCTGCGGAGCGGAAGTGCTGCTGCGACAACGCCAGCCCGACGGAAGCTGGTCGCTCCCTACGGATCTGATTGAACGCATTGAAGCCTGTGGGCTGATGGTGCCGGTGGGTTACTGGGTGATGGAAGAAGCCTGCCGCCAGCTGGCCGCATGGCAAAGCCTGGGCATCATGTTGCCGCTGTCGGTGAACGTTTCGCTGCTGCAGCTGCTGCACCACGATCGCGGTACCGAGATGCTGACATTACTGGATCGCTATCGCATCGCGCCTGGGACGCTGGTGCTGGAGATTACGGAAAGCCGTCATCTGGACGACCCGCAGACGGTGGTGTCGCTGCTGCGTCCGCTGCGTGAGGCGGGCGTGCGGATTGCGCTGGATGATTTCGGGATGGGCTACGCCGGGCTGCGTCAGCTCCAGCATATGAAATCGCTGCCGGTCGATATCCTGAAAATCGATAAAGCCTTTATCGATATGCTGCCCGAGGATACCAGCATGGTTCCGGCGATTATCCAGCTGGCACGCGGCCTTAATCTGCGCATCGTGGCGGAAGGAGTGGAAAAAGAAGCGCAGTATCACTGGTTGCAGGCGGCCGGTGTGGATGTTGTTCAGGGGTTCCTGTTTGGTTGCGCTTTGTCGCAGGAGGCCTTTATGACGCAGTTCTTGCGCGGCAAGAATGAAGGGGGTGCAAGCTTGTAACGCGGGTGGTGAACTTGTGCGTGTCAGCTCAAAGTTTTTAACAATTCCGTTGCATTTTTGCGGTTAGTTATTTCTGAAATGTTTCCCTGGTGTTACTTTTAAGCCACAGACAGCCTATACCCCTTCAAGGTCTGTGGTTTTACCCAAAGGACACCCTATGAAAACCTCTCTCTTCAAAAGCCTCTATGTGCAGGTTTTGTCGGCCATTGCGATCGGTATTCTGCTGGGCCATTTCTACCCGGAACTGGGCGCGCAGATGAAACCTCTCGGCGATGCCTTCGTTAAACTGATAAAAATGGTTATCGCGCCGGTTATTTTCTGTACGGTTGTGACCGGCATTGCCGGGATGGAAAGTATGAAAGCCGTCGGCCGTACCGGTGCGGTGGCGCTACTCTATTTCGAAGTGGTCAGTACCGCTGCGCTGATTATCGGCCTGATTATTGTTAACGTGGTGCAACCCGGCGCCGGAATGAACGTCGACCCGGCGACCCTGGATGCCCATGCGGTAGCGGTCTACGCCGAGCAGGCGAAAGAACAGGGCATTGTCGCCTTCCTGCTGGATATTATCCCCGGCAGCGTCATCGGCGCCTTTGCCAGCGGCAATATCCTTCAGGTACTGATGTTTGCCGTGCTGTTTGGCTTTGCGCTGCATCGTCTCGGGAGCAAAGGCCAGCTCATTTTTAACGTCATCGAAAGTTTCTCGCAGGTCATCTTCGGCATCATCAATATGATTATGCGCCTTGCGCCAATCGGTGCTTTCGGTGCCATGGCCTTCACCATCGGGAAATACGGTGTCGGCACCCTGGTGCAACTGGGCCAGCTGATCGTCTGTTTCTATATCACCTGTATCCTGTTCGTGGTGGTGGTACTGGGTTCGATTGCCCGCGTGACCGGGTTTAGCATTTTCAAGTTCATCCGCTACATCCGTGAAGAGCTGCTGATTGTCCTTGGGACCTCTTCGTCCGAATCGGCGCTGCCGCGTATGCTGGACAAGATGGAGAAGCTGGGCTGTCGTAAATCGGTCGTGGGGCTGGTGATTCCAACCGGCTACTCTTTTAACCTCGACGGGACCTCGATCTATCTGACGATGGCGGCGGTGTTTATTGCCCAGGCGACGAACAGCCATATGGATATTTTCCACCAGATTACCCTGCTGGTCGTGCTGTTGCTCTCCTCAAAAGGAGCGGCGGGGGTGACCGGGAGCGGCTTTATCGTTCTGGCGGCAACGATTTCTGCGGTCGGGCATTTACCGGTCGCCGGTCTGGCGCTAATCCTCGGGATTGACCGCTTTATGTCTGAAGCACGCGCGTTGACCAACCTGGTGGGCAACGGTGTGGCGACTATCGTGGTGGCAAAATGGGTGAAAGAACTGGACAGCAAGCAGCTGGATGATGTCCTGAATAATCGCGAGCCGACCAACAAATCGCACGAATTATCCTCTTAAATCCTTCTGTTAGGCCCGTTGTCCTTGCTGGACTCCGGGCTCCTGCGCATAATTAGGTATCATTCCCCGCGGCAGGGGAATGATACGAAATGATTATTTTACGTCTCCGTGCGACATTTTCATCTCCGCGTGGTCTAACCGACGTACTTCGTTCACCATATTTTTTGGCAGCCCGTGCGCGGGTTGCTTTTGTAACCAGGAATGTTCATCAGGGGTTCACATGCAGGGCACAAAAATTCGACTGTTAACGGGTGGTTTGCTGATGATGGCAGCAGCCGGTTATGTGCAAGCAGAAGCGCTCCAGCCGGACCCGGCCTGGCAACAGGGGACTCTCGCTAATGGACTTCAGTGGCAGGTTTTAGCCACGCCGCAGCGCCCTAGCGATCGTATTGAAGTCCGTCTGTTCGTAAATATTGGCTCGCTGAGCGAAAGCACTCAGCAGAGCGGCTTTAGCCACTTTATTCCTCGTCTGGCGCTGACGCAGAGCGGCAGTCTGCCGACAATGCAGGCGCGTTCGCTATGGCAGCAAAGCATTGACCCCAATCGTCCGATGCCGCCCGCGCTTGTCTCGTATAACTACACCATGTTTAATCTCAGCCTGCCGAATAACCGCAACGATCTGCTGAAAGAGGCGTTGAGCTGGCTGTCGGATGCCAGCGGAAAGCTGGTCGTGACGCCAGAGTCGGTGAATCATGCCCTGCAGGGAGATGACATGGTGGCGACCTGGCCGCTGGACACGAAAGATGGCTGGTGGCGCTATCGCCTGAAAGGTTCCACGATGCTGGGACATGATCCAGGCGCCCCGCTGAAAAAACCGGTCGATATTGCCCAGCTGAAGGCGTTCTATCAGAAATGGTATACCCCGGATGCCATGACGCTGATCGTGGTGGGGAACGTCGATAGCCGCAGCGTGGCGGAGCAGATCAACAAGACCTTTGGCGAGCTGAAGGGCAAACGCGAAACGCCGGCGGCGGTGCCGACGCTGGCGCCGCTCCCGACGACACCGGTGAGCATCATGACCAGGACGGTGCGTCAGGATAAGCTGTCGATCATGTGGGATTCCCCGTGGCAGCCGATTCGCGACTCGGTGGCTCTGCAGCGCTACTGGCGTGACGATCTGGCGCGTGAGGCGCTGTTCTGGCATGTGCAACAGAGCCTGAGCAGGAGCAACGCGAAAGACGTTAACCTCGGCTTTGACTGCCGGGTGCTGTATCAGCGTGCTCAGTGCGCCATTAATATTGAATCACCGGGCAACAAACTCAACGCAAACCTGACCGCCGTCTCCCGCGAACTGGCGAAGGTACGCGATAACGGCTTGCCGGAAGAAGAGTTTGATGCGCTGATTGCGCAGAAAAATCTGGAGCTGCAAAAGCTGTTCGCCACCTACGCGCGCACCGATACCGATATTCTGATTAGCCAGCGTATCCGTTCGTTGCAAAACCAGGTGGTGGACATCGCGCCGGAGCAGTACCAGAAGCTGCGTCAGGAGTTTCTGGACTCTCTGACCGTGGATATGCTGAACCAGTATCTGCGCCAGCAGCTGTCGCAGGATATGGCGCTGGTACTGCAGCAACCGCAGGGTGAGCCGGAATACAATATGAAGGATCTGAAGGCGACATGGGAAAGGCTGATGATGCCAGCCCCGGCTGCGGCAACCAGCGGCGGCGCGGCTGACGTGCATAACGATGCCTCGGATATCCCCTCAGCGCAGTAATGCAGCCACAGCCCGGGAGTTCCCGGGCTGAAGCGTAACGCTCTTTCCGGGATTACTGCGGCATCGCGTCGCGCGGGATAATCGCCCCACGATACTGAATGACCGTGCTGGCCGTCAGGTGGCCGCGTCTGGCGGCAGACTCCGCATCACCGCCGGTCAGACGCACCGCCAGATAGCCGGCGCTAAACGAATCGCCTGCCGCGGTGGTATCCACTACGCACTCTTTTGCCAGTTTCACGGCCGGTACGTCCAGCAGCGGCTGGCCGGCGATCGCCACCAGGCATGAATCCGCGCCGCGCTTCACCACCACCTCTTGCACGCCTGCGGCATGAGTACGGGCAATCACTTCATCGACCGGCTTTTCACCCCACAGCGCATCTTCGTCATCCAGCGTCAGGAAGGCGATATCGGTGCAGGCCAGCATTTGTTGATAGACCTCGCGAGTCTCTTCCTGGCTGCCCCACAGGCGCGGGCGGTAGTTATTATCAAAAATGACCTTCCCGCCGTTAGCGCGGCATTCGCGCAGCAGCGTCAGCAGCTTGTCGCGGCTGGTCGGGCTGAGGATGGCCAGGCTGATTCCGCTGAGATAGAGATAGTCAAAGGTGGCCAGCTCTTCGCAAATTGCGGCTGCCTGCTCGCTCTCCAGCCAGAATTTTGCCGCCGCCTCGTTACGCCAGTAATAAAAGGTGCGCTCGCCGGTATCGTCGGTTTCGATGTAGTACAGCCCGGGTAAGCGGTCGGCCATACGCTGAATCAGGTTGGTGTGGACATTCTCCTGCTGCCAGGCATCCAGCATCTGCTGACTGAATCCATCCGTACCGAGCGCGGTAACGTAGTGGACGGCAAGTGCGCTGGCATCGGTCTGGCGCGCAATATAGACGGAAGTGTTTAAGGTATCGCCGCCAAATCCGCGGTTTACCGCCGCGTTTTTCTCTGACAGCTCAATCATACATTCGCCAATGACGGCAATTTTTTTAGACATAATCATGACCTGAGATGGAATCGAATGCGCGCTAGTGTGCGCCGCGCCGTTTTTATGGTCAATTATATTAAAACAATGTTCCATTATTTTTTTGACCTGACGCGTGGAATGTGACGAAAAGCGCATTTGTCAGAGAAAGATGTGCTTTTCAACTATATTCAGGACTGACGAGACGCAAAAGGAGCGGAGAGGGGATGACCAGAACCCGTAAAACGATTGCCATTATCTCGGGAACGATACTCGTAGCGATCGTTCTGTTTTTCATCGTGCTGGCGACCTTTGACTGGAATCGCCTGAAACCGACGATCAACCAGAAGGTCTCAGCCGAGCTGAATCGTCCGTTTGCGATTCGCGGCGACCTCGGCGTTGTCTGGGAGCGCCAGCCTGGCGAGCGCGGCTGGCGGCGCTGGATCCCCTGGCCGCACGTCCATGCCGAAGATATTGTTCTCGGCAACCCGCCGGCGATCCCTCAGGTCACTATGGTGCATCTGCCGCGAGTTGAAGCCACCCTGGCGCCGCTGGCGCTGCTTACCAGAACCGTTTATCTGCCGTGGATTAAGCTGGAACAGCCCGATGCCCGCCTGATTCGGCTGTCGGAAAAAAATAATAACTGGACCTTTACGCTGGCCTCCGACACCGCGTCTACTGAGCACTCCGCCTCTTCCGGCTGGTCTTTCCGCCTGGATAATATTCTGTTCGATCGCGGACGGATCGCCATTGATGACAAGGTGACGCGCGCGGATATCACGATCCTGGTCGATCCCCTCGGCAAGCCGCTGCCCTTCAGCGAGGTGAGCGGCGAGAAGGGCAAAGAGGGGGCGGAAAAAGCCGGAGACTATATTTTTGGTCTGCAGGCGAAGGGGACCTATAACGGGCAGCCGCTGCAGGGCAGCGGTAAAATCGGCGGCATGCTGGCGCTGCGCAGCGAGGGGGAGCCGTTCCCGCTGCAGGGGGACTTTCGCTCCGGAAATACCCGGGTCGCCTTTAGCGGCACGGTCAGCGATCCCCTCAATCTCGGGGGCGTGGATCTGCGCCTGAAGTTCTCCGGGGCGTCGCTGCGGGACCTGTACGACCTGACCGGCGTCGTGCTCCCGGATACGCCGGCCTTCTCGACCGACGGCCATCTGCGGGCCACTTTTCAGGATCCGCAAGGCGCACGTTTCGCCTATCGTGATTTTAACGGGCGGATTGGCGAGAGTGATATCCACGGTTCCTTGACCTACATCACCGGCAAACCGCGGCCGAAGCTGGAGGGCGATGTTGCTTCACGACAGCTACGGCTGGCGGATCTCGGCCCGCTCATTGGCGTGAATGCGAGCACAAAAGCTGCCGGAGGCGAGCAACGTAAAGGCACGGCCTCAGCGCAGCCTGCCGGGAAAGTGCTGCCCTACGATCGCTTTGACACCGATAAATGGCAGCTGATGGACGCCGATGTGCGCTTTAAAGGCGGGCGGATTGAGCACGGCGGCAGCTTGCCGATTAGCGACCTTTCTACCCATGTGATCCTGCAACGAGGTGACCTGCGTCTGCAGCCGCTGCGCTTTGGTCTGGCGAACGGCACCATTGCCGGGAGCCTCCATCTGCAGGGCAATAAGAAACCGCTGCAGGGGGAAGCCAACCTGCAGGCGCGGCGTCTGAAGCTGAAGGCCCTGATGCCGAAAGTCGAGATGATGCAGAAGACGCTCGGGGAGATGAATGGCGACGTACAGCTACGCGGGAGCGGTAATTCGGTGGCGGCGCTGTTGGGCAACAGCAACGGGAATCTCAAGCTGCTGATGAACGACGGTCTGATTAGCCGCAACCTGATGGAAATCCTCGGCCTGAACGTGGGTAACTACGTTATCGGGCAGATATTTGGTGATGATGAGGTGCGGGTGAACTGCGCGGCGGCAAACATCAATGTAACTAACGGCGTGGCGCGGCCGCAGATTTTTGCCTTTGATACCGAAAATGCGCTGATTAACGTGACCGGTACCGCCAGCTTTGCTTCGGAACAGCTCGATCTGACCATTGATCCGGAGAGTAAGGGGCTGCGTATTATTACCCTACGTTCTCCGCTGTACGTGCGCGGGACCTTTCAATCGCCGAATGCCGGGGTGAAGGCGGGGCCGTTGATTGCGCGCGGCGCGGTAGCGGCGGCGCTGGCGACATTAGTCACGCCGGCGGCGGCCCTGCTGGCGTTGGTATCGCCTGCGGAAGGGGATGCCAATCAGTGCCGGGCGATTTTATCGCAGATGAAAAAGTAAGCGGACGGAGGACGCGTGCCCGGCGCGGCGCGCCGGGCAGTAAGGGATTACAGCGACTGATGGCGCGTTTCGTGGGTCAACAGCAGCGCAATCAGCGTCAGCCCGGCCATGGCCGCGAGGTAGAGGCCGACCGCCATCAGACCATAGTTGCCCTGTAGCCAGGCGGCAATATACGGTGCGACGGAGGCGCCGAGAATCGACGAAACGTTATACGAGAACGAGGCGCCGGTGTAGCGAACTTCCGTCGGAAACAGCTCCGGCAGCAGCGCTCCCATCGGGCCGAAGGTCAGCCCCATCAGGCTCAGGCCCAACAGCAGGAAGGCAAAGACGAGCACCGGCTGACCGGAGCCCAGCAGTGGTTTGAAAGCAAACAGCGCGAAGAGGATGATCATCGAGGTAATCACGATCATGCTCTTACGACGACCAAACGCGTCGGCCAGCAGGCCCGCCACCGGCACCATCACGCCGAAGCCAATCACCGCCATCATCAGCATCCACAGCACTTCGTTCCGCGGCAGGCCGAGACCCACCGGCGCGGCGCCGGTACTGAACGTCATGGAGTAGACGGTCATGATATAGAACAGGGTATAGGTCGCCAGCATGATAAAGGTGCCCAGAACGGTGACGCGCACATGCCTGGTCAGCAGAGTTCCCAGCGGAATTTTAACCTGTTTCTTCGCGGCGGCGATTTTGGCGAACACCGGCGTCTCGTGCAGCGACACACGCACATACAGCCCGATAATCACCAGCACAGCGGAGAAGATAAACGGTACGCGCCAGCCCCATGCCATAAACTGCTGGTCGGTCAGCAGCCAGGAGAGCAGCAGGAAGGTGCCGTTGGC
>OFCH01000712.1_pt1 | contig 9695 bp, 11 predicted proteins | sample 1520771 | NCBI WGS metagenome assembly OFCH01 (sample SAMEA2699034, study PRJEB24076) | metagenome | biome: Human gut stool | place: Spain | collected 2012-10-23 | reverse complement strand
AAATAGTTTGAATGTTAGAAGAAGCTGCAAACTAAGAAATTAGTGAGCAGCTTCTCTTTCTCTATAAAAGAAAGTTACACATCTAGCAACTCGATCAACTTGTCAAGAAATGCTTCTTCTCCTAATGTGTTAATTTTGAAAAATACAGCTTGGCTTCCTCCTGCTGTAATTGCGGAAAGTTGAACCGGATCTTTACCGTTTTGGAAAAGCGTAATATTAAGACTTACTCTGTTTCCACCAGCATAGCTGTAACGCTCAAAAACACGAACACTGCAACGTGCAGTTCCGCTTTGAAAGTCACTGGCATCTTCTAGCGTTGCTGACATACTGCCATTTAATATCCCGTTTTCGATATTGGAAAGTAATTGATCAAAATCTTCATTTATACTTCTTTCTATTTTTGCCATACACAAACACTCCTCAATTATCTAAAAATCCTACACTACCATTCATACGATGCAATAATTTCTTTGCTATCTGCTATTTTATAATCAAGTGTTTCCAAATTACCAATCAAATTAAATACGCGGTTCCTAGCTCTTTTTTATTATTTTAGCTAATCCGTCAAGTCTCATGATAAAACAGTCCAGCGGTGTGATGTCAAGAGATAAATAATAAAAAACAAAGGATAAAGTAGTAGCAGAAGCGTTGACGATTGAGAATGATTCATGGACTCATAAGCCCCAATCAGAAAAGGTGCCACAAAAGATAGATTTTCAATCGTTATGGGAGATAAATAGTGATGCGTATACTTATATAGATATTCCAGATACTGAAATATATTATCCGATGTAGGTCTGTCACACTACAAAAAAGCAGAAATGCATATTTATAGCCATACACCTCTGCTTTTTACACTTTCTAAGTATCCAATTGACAGAAATACAAAGTATTTGTATCCATATCATATATTCCCAAATCATAATTGAATGAAGCTTTATCCAAGATATATTCTTTTTTTGATTGATCATTTTGATTTTGCCGATCTATTAGTAAATAATATCCTCTTTGTATATTCGGAAGTAACCGATCACCACTTTTTTCATCAGTCAAATATGGACCCACCGTGCCATTCTCAGTCTCTTCACCATATGCCAGACATTTCACAGTCTCATTCATTGGAAAACTTTTCCATTTTTTATTACTCTTTATTTCTTTTAAAATTGAATCATTATTAAATTTGAGTACAATACAAGAAGTACCATCTCCATGTGCACCATCGTGAGTATTATATTCAGAAATTATTTTTCCTTTTTCCACGTCGATATTAAGGGCTTCTGATATAATGTTTTGTTTATCTTTTTTTCCACAAGCAGTTATTAATCCAACCAAGAATAACATACAAAAAATATATGATATTTTTTTCACTCCAAACATTCCTCCTTTAATTATAAATAGTTATCAAGCATCTGTGTTTCATTATTTTTAAGATATCATAAAAAAAACAGTAAATAAAGAAAAATATAAATAAACTGGATAAGCTATATTTTACTTTCATATTTTTTAATCCGGAACTGGGTTCTAATGTTTCTCCATGAGACAAAGAGACAGGAACAGGTGGAAGAGGAACGGATCTTGGAACGCGAGAAGCGGATGCAGCAGTAATGCTTCAAATTAAGAAGAAATACGGTAAGAATGCAATCTTGAAGGGAATGAATCGCTTGGATACAAGCAGCATGCGACAGTCAGTAAAGATTTAGGTTGAACAAGTTGCGGTAAATAGTGGGGTATATTATAATAAAATAAAGAATGAGAGCTCGGAGCTGAGAGTCCGAGGGAAAGCGAGGGCCTCCTTACGTGAAACGAAACACCAGACAATTATGCTTGATGATTCTTGTTTTTGGGATTATTGCAGTAGCATATGCTTGCCGATTTCTTGCTATGTATGACATTGGCGGAAGCAATCCAAGTTATGTACGTGCTGCATTATACCTGTTGTTGTTTGTCCTGTGGGGATATTCCCTGGATCAGCGTATCATTCAGAAGCCGGTATTGCATTGTCTTCGTCTGATGGCCGCCTTGATACTGATATGGATGATTCTTCGGACATTTAAATATGAGATCGTTACCGATCTGACGGTAGCGCGTTATCTGTGGTATCTGTATTACCTTCCAATGCTGTTTATTCCGCTCCTTGGGGTGTATGTTGCTATGTATATGGGAAAGCCGGAGTCTTACCGGCTGCCTGTGAAGAGTCGGATACTGGCAGTGATTCCTACGCTGTTATTTCTGGCAGTGATTACAAATGACCTGCATCAACGGGTATTTGTCTTCAAAAGCGGGATTCCAGGAGTGCCTGATAACAAGGTATATTCTCATCGTCTGCTATATTTTGCGTGTCTTGGATGGATGGTTGTTTGCATGTTGTTTACCATCATTCATTTATTACGACAAAGTCGCATTCCAGGAATTGGCAGAAGGCGAATGATGCCATTTATTCTAGGCTGTGTCATGTTATTGTACGGATTGCTGTATCTGGTGGATTTCCCAAAGGTACGTTTTATGTTTGGTGATATGAATGTTATGTTTTGTCTGTTGTATGCAGCGATTTATGAAAGCTGTATCCATTGCAGGATGATACAGTCCAATACCGGGTATGTCGGGCTGTTTGAGGCAACAACGCTGGTGTCTTGTATTGTGGACCGAAATGGACATGTGCTGCTTCGGTCTAAGGCGGCAGGAGAGGACATGGTCTGTCCACAGGAGGGACAAACGATGATAAGCCCGGATGGCATGCGTATTTCTTCAGCACCAATCAAGGTCGGTTATACGGTATGGGGGGATAATGTCCGTCAGTTGATGGAACTTCGCACCAAATTGAATGAAAATAAAGTCAAAATGGAAATCAACAAAAAGAAATTGCAGAATGCCTATCTTGTACAGAAAGAGTTGTACGAGCTGGCTGAGAAGAACCGAATTTATGATGAACTGGAGGAAAAGCATGGAAAGCAGACAGACCGGATATGTGAACTGTTGGAGTTATGTAAGGGAGCTGCGTCAGATGAAATCCATACTTATATGAAAGAAATCATGTTGATCGGTACTTATATTAAGCGCAGTGCGAATCTGTATTTTCTAGGTCAGGAATATGAATTTCTGCCACAGCAGGAAATCAGGCTGACTTTTGACGAGGCAGTACGTGCACTGAATACCTGTGGAATGGAATGTGGTGTCGCATATCAGATGACAAGACCAATGCGGACATCCGAGGTTACACGTCTGTTAGAATTGGTAAAAATTGTAGTGGGAATGACAAGAGACGGATTATACTCTCTTTTTCTCTCTCTTGCGGACAGTGAGATGAATCTGTCGGTGGAATGTGTGGCGGATTTGTCAGAGGTGGCTTCTTCCAATGTGACAGTTTGTATGGAGGAGGGATTGTGGCTCATCCGTACACAGATAGGAGGCGGGGAAGATGCGTAAATGGAAACAGTTGGATTTCAATGTTATTAAGGACAGTTTCGATCAGCTTCCAACAGCAGTATGTTTTTTTGACCCTCTTGGGCAGATTGTACTTTGCAATCGACAGATGTATCGGCTGAGTCAGCATTTGTTTCAGAGTGATATGCAGTATCTGGGTGAAGTAGAGGCGGCACTGGCTTCCCCGCCAGATGGTGTGAAAAAGCTTTCGGATATGGAACATACCTATCGGTTTCCAGATAAGACGGTGTGGCAGTTCGAACGGACAATGGTGACGGATCAGTCGGGGGAAACCTATATACAGCTTACGGCTGCAGAAGTGACAGAATTGCACCGGGTATTGGTACAGCTTGCGGATGATAACCGTAAGTTAGATGAAGATGCAAAAGAACTACATGAGCTTTCAAAAAATGTCGAGGCAGTAGCGAAGGAAAAGGAGAGGCTCGACGCAAAATCTGCCATGCATGACAGTTTGGCTGCGTGTATTACTGTGACAAAGCAGTATCTTGCCGGAGAACTTACCGGAATTCATGCAGATTCAGTGCTGCAGGAATGGGAAAAAAGTATAGCCTTTCGGGAGATGACACTTTTATCTGCAAAGGAAAAGTTATTTCACGATGCAGAGCGTAGTGGTGTGACAGTACAGATGAAAGGAGAAGAGCCAAAGGGCAATGCAGCAGATTTGATGTATGCGGCAATGCAGGTTTGCCTGAATAATGCAATACAATATGCACAGGCAACGGAACTTTCTATCAATGTTTGGGAAAATGCAGGTAGCTATACGGTGATGATCAGTAATGATGGGAAGTCGCCTGAGAAAGTCATAATAGAAGGCGGAGGCCTTACGAATCTGCGTCACCGGATTGAGACTGCGGGAGGTACGATGATCGTGCAGAGTTTACCGGACTTTTCTTTGGTGATAGATATACCAAAGAAGTAACATCCGAGAAAGGGGGCTAAATGGCTGTGAAAAAGATACTAATTGTTGAGGATCAGGCACTTGTCCGTATGTATCTGTGTTCTTGCGTGGAAAAAAGCAAGGAATGCGAAGTGGCGGGGACATTGACGCGTGCCGATGCAGCGATCCAGAGATGTGGGGAGGGACATATCGACCTTATCTTGATGGATATCTGTACGGAAAATGATTCCGATGGTCTGACAGCAGCAGAAGCAATCAAGAAATTCTACCCTCGGATTAAAATTGTGATGGTCACCTCAATGTTAGAAGGACGCTTTTTAGACCGGGCAAGAAGAATAGGAGCGGACAGTTTCTGGTACAAGGATTCTCCTTCCAGTGATTTGATTGGCGTGATCGAAGGTACCCTTCAGGGCAAGCAGTTTTGGCCAGACAGTGTGCCAACGGTACAGCTTGGAAATGTGCTTTCTTGTAATTTGTCGGATCAAGAGATGGAAACCCTGCGTTTGTTGTGTGAGGGCAAGACGAATGCAGAAATCGCAGCCAGTCTTCATGTGGCAGAATCATCCGTGCGGACGTATATTAACCGTATGTTGGAGAAGACTGGATATCCGAACCGCAATCGTCTGATGGTGGCAGCAGTCAGCAAGCGTCTGGTTGTGCCTGGTAATCAACTTGATACAAAAAAATGATGGAAACGGCATATAATGACAAAAAAGGCATTAACATAGGTTAGTGTCTTTTTTTGACGATTCAGAACATTTGTTACAGGGTAGTGCCTTGTCTAGCATGTGGAAATGTTGGAAAATTCTGTAAATTTTAGGGGCATTAATAAATTTGTCCACACTTTTGAGGACAGACAAAACCGCAATTCTTTGCTAAAATAATGCTAAGAAATAAGATGTCACACACACATCGGATATATCGCTAAAGAAAGGGGGATGGTTTGATGCGAAAAATAGTGGTGGATATGCAGAATTTTCTGTTTGCCGACTCCGTAGCGACCGCCTTCAGAAGTTCGGACTATGATATTGATGTGATCCGTACAGAGTCTCCAAAAGATACCTTGGAATTATGTCAAGTGTACCAACCGTATGTGCTTATAATGGAAGTAACCAGCTATACTCCTTGGAAACTCAGTGAGAGGATGAAGCTCCGGGATAAAGTAAAGGCAATGTGTCCCGGTTGTAAAGTTGCCCTTATCGTAGATTCTAATACTGAAAAACAGGCAGCAAAGGACATTCGGGATGCAAAGAAAAATGGCCTTATCGACCAGTTTTTCTACGGATCGATGACTGCCGAATATCTGATGGATCAGATTTATGCGCTGTAAGAAGGCCGATTCATTTGAGGCAAGGAAAACGTATTTACAAGGAGGAAGAGGATATGAAACAGTTCCCGTTACGATTAGGTGTGATGTTACTGCTTGTCAGTTTCGTGTGTGGATGTGGACTGAAAACAGGGAAAACGAATTCAGATCCAGATGGCAGCAAGCATCAGAATGGTCAGCTTGTTACGATACCAGGTGATAATAAAATAGCAGATGACGATAAGGCAGAAGCGGAAGCAGAAGCATCGGAACTTTCGATATTGCAAAAGCAGATTGGGCAGAACAGTTGTGGAGCGGGAGTGGCTCTCCTGGGATATGTAGACAATGAACTGAGTATGACGGATTTATCCATTTATTTGGAGGCAAATGCATTCATAGAGACCTATCCATTCTTGTCTGATGCGGCTTATTTTATGACAGAGGGTCAAGAACTGTATGCAATCGTACCGCCGAATGATAAGGGAAGGATTACGGTGTATGCTTCTGAAATAACAGAAGAGGGGGAATACATAGATGAGAAAAGCACCCCGCTGTTTCAAGGCAAGCCGGGAGAAGTTCTTGTACTACGCTGTAACTTCAGCGAGATTTATTCCAATGTACTGATTTCTGTTACAGATGGTAGTGGCGCTATGGAATTCCGCCCGTCGATTTCTTTGAAAGATGGGCATTTGACGGAGCTGGACGGTGTTTATGACTTTACCGTATATGAGGATTTTTCAGAGGGTCATTCGATAGAGATTGGATTAGAAATCCTGCAGGAGATCGATGAGGTCAGGCAAGGACTGGAACAAGGCATGAGCCTTATGTATATAGGTGATACAGACGAGATCGATGGAGGATGTTGTATGCTGTTTGCACTGGGAACTGATAGTGACGAGCAGTTTGTACAGGAACAGCTTTATGGTGTCTGTGATAACCGGGTTTATGCTTATGATGTCATGGGGGATGCATGGAATATCATATATTAAAGTATTATTTTTTGTGATCTGCCGGTAGAAACAGGACAACATAGAGAAGATTATTTTTTAGGAAAGGAGCAATTATTATGGGACTTATTAAAGCAGGTATTGCCGTAGCAGATGGACAGTGTATGATCATCGTGGAACAGGGTAAAGTCGTAGAAGTCTGCGCTGAGCCAGGTGAATTCACTTACGATACATCAAGTGAACCATCTATTTTTGCGGGAAATCTTGGCGAAAGTATCAAAGAAACATTCAAGACTGTAGGAAAACGTTTTACTTATGGTGGAGATACCGGAAAAGACCCGACACATCCACCGAAATTCTGTCCAGAATATGGAGACATCTTTGACGAAAACGACAGACAGTAATTCGAGAGAGAGGAGGGAATGCTATGTATAGACTACCATCAGAAAAAGAGGAGCATAAGCACACAATCGGTGCTTTGATTTTAAGTATTATAATTATTATTGCCGGAATCGGTGGCATGATATATACGAAGAAGGTAAGTTGGGAGTATAAGAATTCCACCGATGTCCGAACAATTGATGCACTCGTTTACAATTGTGCTCAAACGAATGAAAAAGACGATAACGGAAATCGAAAAGAAGAATATAAGGTAAGCTTTACTTATGAAATCGATGGAACAACATATGATGATTTTAAGATTTATTATAAAGAAATGAGGAGAGGAGATACCGTACAGATTACGGTTTATCGGGATTCAAAGGGAAGATACAAATTGGAACCAGGGCCAACTCCGTTTTACTTTTTTGCATTTGTTGCAATGATTCCACTAGGTCTCATTGGTCTTGTCGAACAAAGTAAAGATCTTATCAAGTATCACCGGGAAGAAAAAGAGGGGAGAAGATTGTAAGTATTGGAAGGGAGACGGATATAAGAAAGAAGTAGATACTTATACGAAATAGAATGTTAGATGAGGAGGGATGCATATGGGTTTGTCAGAGGCGATGCTGTTTGCATTTGCAGCTACCATAATCTGTGCGTTTGCTATTGCTGAGAAAATCATTGACATAGACTTTGCACAGTTTATGCCAGAGAATTTGAAAAAAGCCAAAATGAAAAGAATTCTTGCAAAGCGTAAAACTCCGCTGCAAGGGGCAAGGCTTCAGAAGGACATCAAGGATTCCTTTGAAAATGTGTTACTTCCACTTGGAAAAGCAGATAAGGGTTATCTTCCAAAGAGAATGGATCTTACATTTCGCAGAAAGATGGTTCATCAGGTGGAACTGCTGGGAAAGCGTAAGCTTTGCCGAGATATCCAGGTGACGGACGTTGTACCACTTCCAAAAAATAATTTCAAAAGATGGAATGATGACGGACGGGAGTGGAGGGAGTCTATCCTGCAATGTAGTTCTTTGGAACGTCTTATTTCTCCTCAATCTGGTAAGACAGTGCATCAGATCTATCGGAAAAACAGTTACCTTCGGATTCTTCAGTCAAGGCATATCCGTCATTCTGACCGTCAGGGCAAGAACAAGGAATTTTATTCCGATAAAGGGACGATAACCTGTCCATCCTGTGGAGCTGAGGTGGAACTGAGCAGTCAGCAAGTCATCTGTCCATATTGTGGCGGTGTGATACAAAGTGAATTTTACGACTGGCAGACAGAGACATTTGAAATATATGAGAAAATAGGTGCGAACATGCAATATGGATTGTTATTGCTTGCTTACTCGGGCATCATGTTCCTGTGTCTGACCTTGTGCCTTTACCTGATTAAAGACACGGATATTTCTCTTACCATAGGTGTAATTGCTACACTGCTTATACTTCTGGGAATTGCGAAAATTTTCCAATCCAAGAAAGAAAAACAGGAAAAGCTGCCAAAGGAAATCGTCAGATACTCGGAAAATTATCTGAGATCCTGCATCAATGATGCACTTTATAAAGATGTAGACAAGCCGGATCTGATGGATTATGGAATCGGCTCGATTATACTTAAAAATGTTGTAAATACAGACAAAACAACAGAAATTACCGCTACGGCATATGGAAGTGAAACCTACCTGCCTGAGAGCGGAAGACCGTATACAAAGAAAACAAAAACGACACTCGTTTTGCAGAGGGCGAGATATCCAGAAAGAAGGAAGACGGACGGAGCATTTTTCAAAGAAAAAGATTGCCCATCCTGTGGAGCCAATTTCATACCAGATGAACACAATTGTTGTTCCTTCTGTGGTTATAGCTTCCAGGTAGACAATGCCAAATGGGTCGTGAAAGCAACAGGAGAATCATAAACGAGAAAAGAAGATAACCGGGATTCCGGCATTTGCCGAAAAAATTGTAGAAGTAAGAAATGGCGATAAGACATAGAAAGAACATATCCTGAAGAACGATTGCATGATGACGCTCCCCTCGGGGAGCGTTCTCGCGATAGTTTTGATCTTACGGAATATGAAAACGCATACAACGAATTCAGTGGTTGTTTATATGACCGTCCATTTTCTAACTGGGTTGAATTTCTGTCCTTCTGATAAATCTCTTCTACGGGAATCTTTATATACAAGTGGTTTGGCTTAGAAAACCCACCAGATCTTCTTACCAGTAGTCCGGCTTCGTCCAATTTCTTTAATGCAGACTTTATGGATGACCTACATTTCCCTATATGTTTTATTAATTCCGTAATCGGATAGATCACATAGATCCGGCCATTTTCATCCAACCAGTTATTCATTTGTGAGAGTCGTGTCCGGTCATACAGTAGCATATATACCACCTTCCCGTTCTGTGAAATCGGATACTTCAACAGGAACTTAGGGAACTGAAAGTATGCAACCGAAATTTCTTCCTTGGTTATGTATTTATAATTCAATTCTTCACATATACAAAAGATGAACGGGCAAAAAAATAGAACGTATAGTTTTCATACGCTCTATCTCTTATTTCATATTAAATTTTTAAATTCTACAAACTTGAAGTTCCTCACTTTTTCATCTTCGGAGCAATAAGCAACACTACTGTCATAAGAAAATCATGAAAAGCACCTCCTCATCAAATTGTTAAGGAAACAATCGGAGTTGTTGTAAACGAAAAAGCAGTCTTGCGG
>OFCH01000710.1_pt1 | contig 9711 bp, 9 predicted proteins | sample 1520771 | NCBI WGS metagenome assembly OFCH01 (sample SAMEA2699034, study PRJEB24076) | metagenome | biome: Human gut stool | place: Spain | collected 2012-10-23 | reverse complement strand
AGGGGCAAAATGAGCGAAAAGCGAATTTTGGTACTGCGGTAGAATCTTGCTCTAAGAAACTGCCGCTTTCCGCTGTGTCCGGCGGGGTTCAATCTCCTTAGTGCCGCAGGTGGGAAATGTGCCAACTTCCAGCGGTAACATTTTCCCTTTCACTCCCTACAAACCACAAAAGAGCGAAAATGACGGACTTTCCGGCAGAAACTTTTCCGGCGGCTCATTCTTTCCCGACAATAAGGCGTTTTGAAAGCTGTATTCTGCCCGCTGCTTGATAGAAAACGGGAATTTCCCTCTGTTCACTTATCAGTACTGACACTTTCCCGATTTGCCAAAAACGGGCGTAAAAAAAGCAGCAAATCTTTTTCGGATTTACTGCTTCCTGTGCCGCTGTGGGGCGGCGGGATATTCAGTTGTAAATAATAAAAGAGGGGGAGCACTTTGGGCTACCCCTCTACAAATGGAAAATTGCAATATTACTATTACAACTACATCATATTAGTATATTCATGCCTGATTTGTAGTCATCCAAGATACCGGGCTTGACTGGCTTTCCCCAATTCCATGAGGGGTCTCGCTGATGTACATATTCTCCCAATCGGTCAGCCTCTTGCAGACTAATCTGATTTAATGTCCACCCAGCGGCAGCTCGTTCTTCGGGTGGCAATGACATAACATAATTTCTTATGATTTCGCTTTCAATTTCTCCATCACTCATGCCGCAGTTCTTTTCCATGCTCTCAAACACCAAAGATTTTATCTTATTTGCAACGCCCTCGTCAACAGGGACAATGCGGCGAAAATCTGTTCGACCTGTAATATCCATTCCCTCCGGACAATATGGGTTAACATGCTCCTTTGGCGGTAAAGAGCCATTTGGAAGTTTATGGGTTAAGTGCGAATTTTGAACCTTATAATTTTGTTGCACAAATCGTGTCATTCCTGTAATCGTCATAAGTACACCTCCAAATAACAATACACCCTGTTTTAAGAATAGCTGTCATATTCTTTATAAATATAATCGGCTCTTTTGGCGAAAATATAATATCCATCCCCCCAAAAAAAATTTCATCGTTGCAAAAACACGATTTTCCGGCAGCTCGGAAGCTGCGTTTTGCCTTCTGTGGGGTGGCGGGATATTCAGTTGTTAATAATAAAAGAGGGTGGTAGCACTTTGGGCTATCGTCCTCTTGGCTGCATATTTGCAAAGACAGGCGGGGCTGTCAACGGTGGGCGAAGCCCATTTACTTGCCGTTGACTGGCTCGGCTGGATTTGCTATCTGTTCGACAAACTGGGATTGTTCGTTGCCGGAAATTGAACTTTAACATATAAAATTTCCTTCTTCTGGAACTTCATCTGAAGTAATCCAATTTATTTTATTCGATAATTTATGGTAAATCAAATATTCCTCAAGACCTTTCCAGGCAAGAGAGAATTGTTATTTTGTGGTGATTTAACAATACTACTTTTAGGACTCATTATCTACTGCCTTTTTTAAGTTAAAGAGAAAACTGCGCCACAGCCTTCGCAGGCCATCGCGCAGCGATTTAGTTCAATTCCGATTTGTTGATTTGTTCGTAATCATATTTTATCATACAGACTTTAAGAAATCTATTCATTTTCACTTAATTTTCGGAATTTTAGGAATAGTAAGGGCTGCTGCCTGTCAAATTCTTGTGTGTTACTTTACCGCACATGAGCATTGGAAGCAGGGTTGTCCTGGCCGTAACCTTCCAGAAGGTTGATAACGCCCCAGATACCAAGACCTGCGCCCAGGGCCACCACGAGAGTCTGCAAAACACCAACTGCGCTGTTGAAAAATTCCATAAAATAATCCTCCTAAAAAATGTTTTTGATTTTGGGTTAAGTTGTTGCGTCAATCTCGTACACATCGAAGGTGTCCGTGGGTTTTACCACGGCACGCTGCTTCTTCATGTACCGTTCCATGTCAAAGACATTTTTAGGGTCGGCGTCGGCCGTGTATCTGTAATTCGGATGCCGGGTGAGGTCGTACTTGTCCGAAAGGAACGGGCGCACGCCCCGCAGCATGAAGATACACTTGCAGCCGTCCATCACTGCCAATTCGTCCTGGGTCATCAACTCCTTTCCTAATTTCTGATAACTGAGGCCGTGGGAAACCTGGCTGCCCCGGTTTTCGGACTGGTTATAGAGATCAATGGTCTCTTTCCCCAGCAGCTCCGAAATTTCCTTGAGGGTGGATTTCTCTTTGCCTCCCAAAAACAAGGTGCTGTCACAGTTACCGACGATGGTATCCGCCGCGTCCTTGTAGATGGTCTTTAGCTGACTCTGCGACTGCAAAATAATAGAAGCCGATATTTCACGGCTTCGGATGGTGGCAATCAGCTTATCGAAGTTCGGTATCTGGCCGATGTTGGCAAACTCGTCTAGGATCAGACGGACATGGACGGGTAGCCGTCCGCCGTAGAAGTCATCTGCCTTGTCGCAGAGCAGATTGAAAAGCTGACTATACATGAGGGCGGCCACGAAATTGAAAGTGCTGTCCGTATCTGACAGGATCACAAACAGTGCCGTCTTTTGGTCGCCCAGGGTATCCAGTTCCAGTTCGTCATATTCCATCAGGTCCCGCAGCTCCTTGATGTCGAAGGGAGCAAGCCGGGCACCGCAGGAAATGAGGATGGATTTTAAGGTTTTGCCCGCCGCCATCTTGAATTTGCGGTACTGCTTGACGGCAAAGTGGTCCGGCTCCCGTTCCTCCAACTGAGAAAAGAGCAGGTCCACCGGGCTTTGATAGGTTTCGTCATCCTCTCTGGCTTCACTGGCATTGATAAGGTCCAGAAGCGTGATGAAGTTCTTTTCTTCCTCCGTGGCCTCGTACCAGATGTAGCCAATCAGCGCGGAATAATAGAGGCGTTCCGCTTTGACCCAGAAATCTTCCGAAGATTTTTCGCCTTCGCCCTTCGTGTTCATAATCAGTGCGTTCACCAGCTTTAAGATATCTTTCTCTGACCGAATGTAAGCCAGTGGATTGTATTTCATGGATTTTCGGAAGTTTATCAGGTTGAGGCATTTGATACGGTATTTCTTCCGCTCCAGGAAAGCGCCGATCTCCGGCAGCAAGGTTCCTTTCGGATCAGTGCAGACATAGGACGAATGAGCTTGCAGCAACGACGGTTTACAGAAGAACCGCGTCTTACCGCTGCCGGAACCGCCGATTACCAGAATGTTTTTGTTTCTGGCATACTTCGGCTGCTTTGGACGGCTCGCCATTGTGATCCGTTCTGTCTGCGTCATGGGGATGTTATGGAAAAAGTCCTTGTCCATGTAGGGAGCGATATCTGCCGCCGTACCCCAGCGGGCAGAACCATACTCGATTCCGTGGCGGTATTTCTTGGCGTTTTTGCCTTTCAGGTAGACCGCCATGCGAAGGACCACCGCACCGGCTATACCGATCAGAAGGTCCGTTGGCTGGAAACTGAGCCACGGGGAGGAAAGGACTGCCGTGAAGCCGTCCCCGATAGAAAGCAGCTTGCCGGAGAGGTCAGCACCGGGCGCAAGCCGGAAAGCCTGTGCCAACTTATCGAAAGGATACACGAACAGAAGATACGGAAGGTTCAGCAAAAACATTTTTTTCATATTCATCTCTGCACGCTCCGATCTTTGACCTTTACTTTCTCCCGGTCAATGGTGCGGTGTTCCGTTTTCTCTGCCGCCTGTTCCTTCGCCTGGGTCAGCCGCTCCCGGATGGAGGGCTTTTCCTCACGGCTCATTTTGCGGCTGGCAAACTCCTGAAATGCCGCTGTGATGGCGTCTGCATCCCGGCTTTTGAAAAAGACCAGGTAACGGGGCTGCTCTGCGGCGGTGTTCTTCTTCAAGGCAAAATCCACATGGTATTTCTTCGCCACACGGGAGAAAGCCTTGATATTCTTGTCACTGATCTCGATATTGGCAAGACCGGCGTTCTGGCTGGCAAGTTGTTTAAGACTCTGCCTGCCGCGGTAGATTTTTGGCTTCTGGCTTTTCTGGATTTCCTCCAGGAACTTTTTGACGGCCTTTTCAAAGACCTGCTCACTTAGCTTGGCTCCGTCAACAATGAGCGTCACGGCGCCCCGCGTTACTTCCTCCTGCATTTAGCCTCGCCCCCTTTGCCCGTCCCCGTACATATCGTGCTGCACCAGGGAAGAATAATAGCTGTTGATGGTGGTCGGGGCGTTATACAGCGCCGCCAGAAGGTATTTCTTGATATTGCGGACATAGGTGGTGTTGTCCTTCATGCAGTCCATAACATACTGAACATGGGAGCTGTCCAGCTTCATAAACCGGGACTTTACCACCTCCGCCGGATAATCGTCTCCGGCAATGCGGATGACTTTGCGGGCAGAACATACGGTATCCACGATCAGGTCAACGATCTCGTCAAGCTGCTCACGGTCGATATGGCTGTCCTGCACCAGATAGCTGTACTCGATGTTGTCCAAAATCACTTCACGATAACATTCTCTGGCTCCCATCCGATCCGTTCCCATCCTTGCCCCTGCGGGGGTAGGGGGATTTGATGGGATAGGATTTGATATCTCCGTACTTGATAAATCAGTCTTTGTTTGATTAGTATTTAATTGTGCGGGGTTTTCCGTACACGGTTCCGCCGTATCCGGGATACCCATATCCGGGTTTTCCGTATATGGCTTTGCCGTACCCGGTAAAGGCGTACCTAGGCTTGACGGCGGCTCGCACTGAGGCATTTCGTAAATGACATACTCGGTATCCGTGATCTTGCCTTTTTCATCCCGAAGCTGGGTGCGCCGGATATACCCGTGGGTTTCCAACTCCTTCAATGCCGCACCGATGCTGTCCAAACCTTCCCGGCAGATCGCCGCAAGACCTCTGGTGGTGTAATTCCACTCGTCAGGGAGCGACAACATCAGGGTCAGCGTCCGATCTTTCAAGTGATGGTTCGACATGACCGTATAATCACGGGTCTTTTCAATACGAAAAACAGCCATCTTCGCACCTCCTTCCTGTGAAAATAAAAAGTGTTGATTTTGAGCGGTTTATCCGTCTGTATGCCTCCGTAGTCTCCCGCATGGGAAAACATCCACGTCCTGTCCAGAACGCAAGCCATAGAGGAAGAAACAGAAGATTTTCCGCTGATTTTGATACATTTTGGTGGCGGCTACCTCTCACGGTCTTTATGGTCATAGTGGAGATCGCCGGAAAGCACCTTCGCATGGCTACGGATTTTGATGTGCCCCTTTTCCTGATTTCCCAAAGCCTTGCTGTATCCGGCGTCGGTCAGGAACAGGCGCATTTTCTCACCCTTCCAGCCAACAGGCGAGTCATGGGTAAGAACATCAAAGACGATCATGTGTCTGGTTGCCGGGTCGAAACGCTCCAAAGCCATAATGTCATGGCCGGATAACTTCTGCGCCCCGGATTTCTGTCTGGCCTCTGCCAGCATTTCCCCGATGGTGCGGGCTTTCTCCGGCAGACGGTATTCGGCCTGCACCTTGCGGATCAAATCCATGCAATCCTGATCCGACAGAGGACGGAGCTTGTCCAGAAGGCCTTCCGCCGTTTCTTTTACTGCCTGGTTCGGCGCATAGCGCCATGTCATGTAAATCTCATTCAGGGCAGCGTTCTGATTGGTACTTTCAATCTGAAACACCATCCTCATTTCTGCTTCTGTCAATTTCATTGCCAGCCTCCTTCAAAATGGGTATAAAAAAACGCCATAGGTTTTTTGAGCCTACGGCGTTTCTTGCGATATTCACAATTCCAAACTTTCCAGCCACTCGTCAAAAGATCTCTTGGAGACGCGGATCGCATTGCCTATGCGGACGATCCTGAACTCCTCCTGCTTGACGAGCTGATATGCGGTTGTGCGGCCAATGTTGAGCATGGCCGCAATCTGTTCCACGGTATATGTGCGCGGTTCCGGCAGTGACTTTTTCTCTTTCTTGTCCATAGTAACCTCCATGTATTTGCCTTGTCATTTTGACTAAGGGAGTGGAGAATGGCAGTAGCAATCAGTTTTGGCTGGGTGTCCTCTTGCTAAGAATTTGCTAATAGGACCACCCAACGGACACATAAAACTGCGTCAGAATAGGTGTTTTGCACCATAAAGTTCGTTTACTACAAGTCATTCTGCGTAAGGGATGATATTGGAAGTTACATCCGAACCGTGTATCACATGGTAAGCCATACTCCTAAGCGTTAGGCCGCTGGTTCGATTCCAGTCGGGGACACCATGCCGGATACGGTTGTCCGTGCGGAAAGCCGGAGGGTGCTTTGAATGCGGCCTCCGGCTTTGCTGTATCCTTTGGAGGCATGCATCCTGTACGTCGCCCGGCGGCGGGGGGCAAGGTGGCATTGCCCGATGACGCCGTCTCCTGTCATTGCGACAACCTGGCCCGCCGCCTTGTATGCGCGCACGATGCGAAGCTTGTGGGCGGGGGAAACGCGGGCGTAAACAGAGACGCGCATGCACCGCGCGGCAAGCTCCGAATCGGACAGCGCGTCCAGCTCCGTGCCCGAGAGCACGCCGTCCCCCGCGCGGGCGATGCCTACGTCCCGGGCAATGGCCAGCGCTGTTTCCTTGTAATCTCCGGTGATCATCACAGGCTTGATGCCGGCCTCGCGGCACCGCTGTACGGCGGGACGCACCTCGGGCCGGGGCGGGTCCAGCATGCCCATCAGGCCCAAGAAGCACAGCTTTTCCTCCCCGGCGGCGGGAGTGCTGCTTTCCGCGAAGCCCAGCACGCGCAGCGCTTCGCCCGCCATGCGGGCACAGGCGGCGTTGATATCGGCGCGGTCCCGCGGGGCCAGCAGCCGCGGACCTGCGGGGGTTTCGATATGCGTACAGCGGGCCAGCAGCATATCGGGCGCGCCCTTGCACAGCAGGCGTACGCCGCCGGGACCGCTCACGGTCACGCTCATGCGTTTGCGTGCGGCGTCGAATGGGTTTTCGCCTATGACGGTATATTGCTGCAGCAGCGCCTCTTTTGTTACGCCGGCCTTGGCGGCGGCCACCAGCACGGCAACCTCGGTCGGGTCGCCCATCACGTCGTAGACGTCTTTGGCGCGGGTGATGTGCGCGGTGGTGCACAGGGAGGCGGCCTCGCACAGCCTCCCCAGTGCCGCGTCCCGCGCGGCCTGTACGGGACGGCCGTTTTCCTCCACGGCGCCCTGCGCCCTGTAACCGCTGCCCGAGACGTTCAGTGTGCGCCCGGGCACCCAGATGCGCTGTACCGTCATTTTGTTCTGCGTGATGGTGCCGGTTTTGTCTGTGCAGATAACGCCTGCGCAGCCCAGTGTTTCCACAGCGTGCAGCTTGCGGATGACGGCGCCGCGCCGCAGGATGCGGTTGACGCTGAGCGCCAGCGTGATGGTTACGATGGCGGGCAGGCCCTCGGGGATGGCGGCTACGGCGAGGGAGATGCCTGTGAGAAGCATCTCCAGAAAATCGTTGCCCTGCAAAAAGCCCAGGAAGCCGACGGCCAGGCAGATGGTGACGCAGGCCACGGCCACGAACCGTCCCAGCTGTTTGAGCTTGAGCTGCAAGGGGGTGGGCTCCTCGCCGGCGGTTTCCATCATCCCGGCGATCTTTCCCATCTCGGTCTCCATGCCGGTGGCCGTCACCACGCCTTCGCCCCGGCCCGTCATCACGATGCAGCCCATGTACAGTCTGTCTCCGGGCTGCTTTGCGGCGGGAAGGCTCTCGCCCGTGAGCATGGCCTCGTTGCACGATACCTGCACACCGGTTTGCAGCGTGCAGTCCGCCGCTACCTTATCGCCGGCCTCGAAAAGCAGCACGTCGCCGGGCACCACGGTGCGCGCGCCGACCTCCAGTTCCCTGCCGCTGCGGCGCACGCGCGCCGTGGGCGCCGAAAGCTCTTTCAGTGCTTCCAGCGTTTTTTCCGTGCGGTATTCCTGCAGAAAGCCCATGGTGGCGTTCATCAGCACGATGATTATAATGGTAATGGCTTCCGTGCCCTCGCCCATCAGCACAGAGATGAGCGTGGCCGCCGCCAGGATCAGGATCATCAGGTCCTTGAACTGCGAGAAGAACATGGCGGCCACGCTGGCTCCCTTTTTCCCGCGCAGGCGGTTTTCGCCCACTTTCGCAAGGCGGGCTTTTGCCTCGGCTTCGGACAAGCCCGCAGATGTGTTTTGCAGCATGCGTTTCTCCCCTTTTTTGATTTGGGCAAAGAGGCCCATGATTGCTAAAACTTATGAAAAAATGCGCCGCGCTATGCCGGACGAAAATTTTTCTGAAAATTTCTCCCGATTTTGCAGACAAATCGGCCGCTGTCTCGTATTATAGGCATGGAATGAAAAAAACACGGAATTTACCGGGCTTCGGCCCTTTAAAGGAGATGAACCCCAAATGGTGACTTTGATTCTGACACGGATCGTTTTTGTGCTGAGCATCCCGCTTTGCCTGTACGCCGTTTATTTCGGTGTGGTCGCACTGTTCGGCCTGCGCAAAAAACTGCCTGCGGCGCCCCAGGCGAAGCCTGAAAAACGCTTTGCACTTGTGGTGGCGGCACGCAACGAGGCGGCGGTGATCGGCCATCTGGTGGACAGCCTGTATGGGCAGGATTATCCCCGTGAGCTGTATGAGGTGATCGTCGCGCCCAACAACTGCACCGACGACACCGAGGCAGTGGCTGCCGGGCGCGGCGCGCGCATTTTCTGTCCGGAGGGCGTCATCCGCAGCAAGGGCGAGGTGCTCACCCAGGTGGTGGATAAAATCGTGCTGGCGGAGGAGTTCGACGCCATGTGCGTTTTTGATGCGGACAATCTGGTGGACGGCCAGTTCCTGGCGCGTATGAACGATGCGCTGGTGAGCGGCGCACAGGTGGCGCAGGGTTTCCGCGACAGCAAGAATCCCGAACAGAGCGCGATCTCCGGCTGTTATTCTATCTGCTACTGGATGCTGAACCGTTTCTACAATGGTGCGCGCAGCGCGCTGCACCTCTCCGCGCTGGTGAACGGAAGCGGCTTTGCCGTTACCACTGCGCTGCTGCGCCGTTTGGGCGGCTGGCACACGGTTACCATGACAGAGGATTATGAATTCAGCGCCCAGTGCGCCATGCTGGGCGAACGTGTGCACTTTGTGCCCGAGGCCCTCATCTACGACGAGCAGCCCCTTACATTCCGCCAGAGCTGGAAGCAGCGCCGCCGCTGGACGACCGGCAGCCTGCAGGGGCTGCAGAACTACGGCCACGGCCTGTTCAGCAGCTTTGTACTGCACGGCAGCTTGATCTGCCTGGACATGTACCTCACGTTTCTCGTGCCGATGGTGCAGCTTGCCAGCGTAGTGCTGGGGATCGCGGGGCTGGTGCTCACGCTGTTGGGAAGCGGCATCACCTTCGGCGGCATCATGCTGCACGGCATGATGCTGGCGGCGCTGATGACGGCCGGAGGCTTTGTGGCAAGCGTGGTGGGTTCGGCGGTATTCGCCGCGTTCACCGTGGCGCTGAAGAATGAATCGCTTTCCGGCATGGCCAAGGGCATTCTGGCCTATTGGGTGTTTCTGATGAGCCAGATGGTGCTCACGCTGCTGAGCTTTGTGAAAAAGCAGGAAAAATGGGAACCCATCGCGCATACCAGCGCAAAGCGGCTGGAGGACATGCGCACCGCCTGAGACGGGCGGCGGCCGTCTCAGGCCATTGGGATGGGCTTTTATTGCGGAGCAGGAGCAATGGAAAAACGCGGGACACGGCCTTTGGCTG
>OFCH01000708.1_pt1 | contig 9725 bp, 3 predicted proteins | sample 1520771 | NCBI WGS metagenome assembly OFCH01 (sample SAMEA2699034, study PRJEB24076) | metagenome | biome: Human gut stool | place: Spain | collected 2012-10-23 | reverse complement strand
TTTTAAATTCATTCTATCTAAAAAATTGATCGCTGTTGTTATCTCTTTGTTTTTAAGTTTGATACAAATTTTGTTGTTCATTTTATTCCCCTCACGATGCATTTCTTAATTGATTAAATTCATTTTGCAAGTTATCTATTTTTAATGCCAACATATCAATATCTTGCGAAGTTTTTTTTGCATGCTCCTGTAATGAAGTAGCTACTAAAGTTATAAAGGAATATTGATCAATCCCTTGACCTTGGATTATTTTTTCGGGCGCCTCATCAAGCACAGGCCCCAATTGATGTTGCAACGTATCAATACGATCATATTCATAAAATTTCATTTTTTGCAGAACAGACAGACTATCCTTTAGTAATACCAAATTAGTCTTTAATCTTCGTTCTGAGCTATTGGTAAATGATGCTGCATACACTCCTGACCAATCAGAATCATTTGTTTTGTGAACGTTTAAACTCGATACATACAAATCAAAGTTGTTCGCTAAGCTTATTCGCTTACCAGTTCTGAAATTATTTAGCGTCATACTATTTCCAGAGTAGAGCAATCGTCCGTTTGCACTTGTTGAACCGATGCTGTAAAAGTCGACATACGTGCTATCCCCGGAAAGAGTTAATCCAGAGTTTCGAAAGTTTCCACTATTGCTAGAACTAGCAGCTATATTTATGCCTTCATTAAAGAAAGCTAGTGCACGTGTTCCGTAACTCGTGTTGACATTAACTATACCGTTATAATTAAGTCGGAAACTGTTTGAGGATGTATCAAATCTTAAGTCAACACCATTTAACTGCATATTCCCAGAACCGCTAGATCCATAGAAAGTTGCAGCACGTATGTTGATGCCCGTTAACTCTCCTGTCGATATGCTACTAGCATTTAAATTAACAATATTCACATTCGCTGCATTAAGCGTTCCAGTGGTAATCTTGGTCGCTGAAAGACTACCGATTTTAGCATCAGTGATCGCCGCATCTGCAATTTGCGCAGTTCCAACTGCAAGATTTGCTATCTGCGCTCTTCCGATAACCCCATTTTCGATATATGTCTGGCCAGTAATTTGGACTTTGTTACCTGCAATCAAAACGCCATCTGTCGAGATATTAATTTGATTTACTACATCATCTTTTGATACTTTTAAATTAATGGTATCCGATAACTGGGTTATTTGAGACGCAGTTACTTCTCGATCGGTCACATCAACAATAGATATGTCATCCCACCAAACAGTTCCCACTGTATGAGAAGCTGTTAGCGTAATACTCCACTCAAATATATTGGTTCCTACAGTGTATATTTGTGATTTCTGACTCCATTCTGTTGATGCCCCATCCCAACCTAGAGCGTTAATTAAGGTTCCATTAGTTTGACCAATCCTAAGCTTTTGGTTACCAGAAACACCATTTGCATCCGCCGTTGTCTTATACCAATAACTAACTTCATATTTTCGTCCGGGAACTACTGGAACAGTGAGTCTTCTTCCAATCGCTCTTCCCATAGAACCAGCACTGCTTATAGCTAAGGACTTGGAACCAAAATGAGATTCACTTGTTGTAATGGTGAATCCTGACGGTTGCGTCCATCCGACATAATCGTTCTCAAACCCTCCATTTGACACAAGATTAGTTCCTCCACCGTTAATTCGATTAACAGTGTATACTAAACTATCTGCCGTTGCTTCTACTTGAGTTGCTTTGGTTAAGGCAGAGTTGGCGGTTGTCTCAACACTTGATATGGTTGTTTTCAGACCATTCGCAGTTGTTTCGACTTGCGTTGCTTTAGTAAGAGCAGAATTAGCAGTCTGCTTAACTTCTGATACAGTTTGAATAGTTCCGTTTACAGTAGATTCAATTTGATTTACTTTGGAAACTGTCGCCATGTCTTCTGGAGCAGGAGACCAGCCATTATCCTTGCTAGAAATCAAGAAACGCATATTAGTTATGCTTAAAACACCTTGCAAGTTATCTGCCCTAATACCAAAACTAACTGCCGTAGCATTATCTGCAAGCCAAGCTGATAAAACATTGACTGTAGCTACATATGTTCCACTGTTATTACTAGCGGAAGGGTAGACTGATGGGGTGCCAGCTACACCCCAAGGCGTATTACCAAATTGAGGACTCCACTGCCCTCCAATAATTGATCCAGTTACTTCCCAATCATACGCAATTACTACCTTATTTCCCACCTTGGCGGGCATGTCCTTGAGCTGTCCAAATATAAAAGTGTATGGATGTGACGTTTGATTTGAGCTGTTACTCCCAGTGAGAGTCAACGCATTAATAGTACCACTAAGCCAATTACGGCTGTTCAAATTGCCTAAATCACTCTGAACACTAGATATTGTCTGGCGCACTCCATCAACGGTTGATTCCAAAACGTTCGCCTTGCTCAATGCACTATTAGCAGTGTTCGTCACCGTTGCAATTGTTTGCTTCTGCCCATCCACCGTGACGACTAACTCATTCAGTTTTTTAGTGGTACTTGTGGCAGTCGATTCAACATCTGTGATCCTTCCAGTTAAACCATTCACTGAGGTTTCAAGCGTTGCTGTTCTACCTTCGACAGCATTCGCCTTATTATAAGCATCGTTAGCTTTACTACTAATAGAACTAACTGTCCCACTGATCGTATTAACATCGGAAACAAGACCATTGACATCAATTCTTATTGCATCGGCTTTGGACTGGGCGGATTCCGCATCTAATTTTGCTTGTTCAGCGACTTCTTTGGCTTGTTCACCTGCTTGTTTTGCTTCTTCTATAGCTTGTGCGAGTTCAGGATCACCAGCTGATGTAATTTCCATTACCCATTTTAGATTTCCATCAACATTTCGATACACCCAAATTTCAGTGTCCTGTCCATTTGGCTTAAACCAAATGTCACCTTCTTTAGGATTAGTTGGTTCAGTTTGATCATAATAGTTTGAGTTCCACTTATTAGCACTTAGAATTGAGTCTAAGTAGTCAACTCGTTGACTTAATGGTCCTCTGTATTTATAAGTAGCTTGAGAACTTGAATTCGTTGTAGCTTTTGACTCGGCAGACAAACCTCCATTGAACGTCATACTATATGAAAGATTTGGCACCGAGTATCGTTTTCCGTCTTTATCTTCTATATAAAACCAATCTCCAGCTTCTAATGGTGGACACCCTCGCCATTTTAACTCATACGGAAAATAGTTGATGTCTTTAACAAGATCCCACATAATGTCTAACAAAGATTGAGTCATCACTTTGTTCTCAAGAATAACTTGCGAACCATTTAGCGAACCCACCCGAATTACATCAGTTTCTTCCTCGCCTGTTTTAACAGAAATGCCACCAATTCTATAGCTCACTTCATTTTTAGTGAAGCCTTTTAAAAGATAGCTTTCTGGAGTCACCTCAAATGAAGTAGGTGCAAGTCTTCTTATTTCAAGTTCACCATCTCTATTAAAACTTGCAAATCCTCCTTCAAATTGAGCGATCAGTCCAATTGCTTGCCGATAGGTGTAGCCTTCAGGTTTGGCTATAGAGGAAATTCCTAACGACGAAAATGATGCTTGATTTACCTCAACACCCGAAAGATTTGCTATTTCTAAAGCAACTTCCCTATAAGGTTTTGGATAGGTTAATCTGGATTCAAATGCACTTTCCATATACATCATTTTATCGTTAGCAGTTATTGTTGTTTTGTTGCTATTTCTATCTCGATCGAATTCAGATACGAATAAATGCCCCAGCTTGGTATATTGATATTCCCCTTCCAGCAATATTGCTAATTCGGGAATCACTTCTATATCTTCTTTTATACTTTCAATAATTGAAGGAAAAACTATTTTTACAGAGTTCATATATGTGGAACCAATCTGATACGTTTCACCAGATATGCTTCCTGAATCAAAAGACAGTGAGGTAATATCCTCACTGCCATAAGTAGTACCATTAATGTTTACACGAATAGACAATTGTCTTGAAGGCTTCAACCATGCGGCTTTAATTTCGTCACTAGTTACTAACACATTTATCTCACCTACCTTTCAATAAAACTCATTGTTAGTCCTTCCCATTTAGGCAATTTGTCATGCCAGGAATATGCTGGGGAGGATCGATCACCCACGTAAAAAGTTTTCGTGACAATGCCACCTTCCATAGGATCTGGATAAGTTACTTCAAAGAAAACTGGCATCACCGCTTTTAAAATTGGCGAAATTTCTGCGTCAGTCAGTGGTCCCCACTCAAGGTCCATCTTTCTCTTTGTTGTAATATAGTCGCGCACCATGTCTCCTTTAGCATTACGACCAGAGTCGCCATCAACTCCTTGAATTCCAGCTGTAAACTTTTTAGGAGTTTTGATCGTAACTCCGTTTATTTTTAAATATCCAGCCATCAGATCAATCCTCCTAAATGTTTAATTCGGTATATCCGAGTTGTTGGTGGTACTTGTTAATTTCTTTAACAGCGATACGACCAAATTCTTTGCCGCCAATATTAATGATAATATCTCCATTTGGCGCCTGTGTTGGCGTTGCACCCATGGCAGAAATGGCACTCATCAATGTTGTTACCATAGATGATGTAAAGTCTTTCATGCCACCACCTTCATAGTTCATTTGGTTATTGTTACTAAACGTACTATTCGACGGTGAGAATGTTGGTGTTTGGAACATTTCTGGCAACATTATGCTTGAGTTGAACATATCAAGTCCAAGATACTCAACAGCTTGTTGGATTAATTCAGCAGCCCGTTGGGGTTTCTCAAGCGGAATGACCATCTCTTTCTTATTACCTTCACCCATACGATATAGCCCTTCTTGAGAAACTAAGCCGCCATTCTCATATCCAACACCTCGATAAGCTGCTGCCAGTGATCCGTACCGACTTAATGCATATCTCATAGAAGTCAAAATATTCGACATAGGATCCCAAATATTCTTGTTGTACGGGCTTCTTGCGTAGGCTCTAAATGTTGGATCAATTACCTGCATTAATCCTTTAGAAGGCGTGCCATTTTTGGCATTGATATCCCAATTGTTGATAGCGTTAGGGTTACCGTTTGATTCAGTCTTCATTTGGTAAAGCGTGCGATTTGCATTGGCTAGTGAGTAAATGCCTAGTTTGTTCAATGCGCTATTGACAGTCGATCGCCATCTTTCTACTGATGAACCATATTGACCAGCAACTACTGCACCTCCAGATGCACCAAACGAAGCATTCTTGTCTATATCGCTTGCTCCGAGTGAGCCGTTGATATGCAAATGATCGTAATGGTCATTCTGCGGCCATCTTACCCAACTTCCGCTCGATCCAGTACCAGACATTCCTTTTCGGTCTCGAACTTTACCTTGAGTGATTACGTAAGCTACTTTTGAAGCAAAGTTATCAAACACCCAGTTCGCTGGAGCAAAGTATTTCGAAGATCCGTTCATACTAGCTGGATAGGCAACATCAATTGCTTGATGCTTTCCGTGGGAATGTGGATCACCTGGTCTAAACCCAGAAGTGATTCTCATACCAGGATATCGATCGACGGTTTTTCTGGCGATATCATATAGGTATTTGTATACACCCCAATTCCCCATTGATCCATCAAACGAACTATTTTGTGCTTCATATCCTGTATCGAACTTTGATTTAAACCATTCATAAGAACCTTCAGCGATCGTACCAACGGAACCTTTCGCCATTGATAGAGCGGGTTCAACAGCGCCCTTCAAATTGACGAATTTGGAAATTGCTGCATTCAAAAGCTTCTTGGGATTTGATGCATAGGACCAGATATCCGATGCAATCTCTTTTGCGCCATCCCATTTCTCTTTTAACCATTCGCCTACGCCATTTGCATAGGCTGGTACACCATACATTGCGGCAGTCTTCGGACCACTCAAGACGGATGTTCCTTTTGGAAGGTTAACCATCAGATTTCGCTGTGCTGGGAAGATGCCAGTATGACCATCAGGGGTACGATAAGCTTCTTGATAATTAGATCCTAGCCCATCATTTACTAGAGCAGGTCCGCCCGGATGATACCCAGTACCTTTGGCATAAGTAGGAATGGTCCATTTCTTCAGAGCACTATCTCCTGCCCCGACTTTGCTTAATACCCAGTTGATACCGCTGATAACACCATTGACACCTTTTCCGATAACGCCGACCATACCATTGAAAATTTTTCCTGCGCCTTCTTTAACTTTCTTAGCACCATCTCCAAGACCTTTACCGATTTTTTCACCTAATCCCGTAGCCCAACCAGTTATTTTTTCAAAAGCTTCTGAGGCATTCGTTTTCATGGTATCAAATGATCCGCCCATGCTTGTTTTCAAGTTAGAGATTGCAGTGCTAGCTTTTTCTCTGGCAGATTCAGCCGATGTTGAAACTTTGTCTCGGATTTCATTCCATCTCTCTACAGTATTACTTTTAACATTATTCCATCGATCAGAAACATTATTCCTAAGTTCTTGCAGACGATTTGATGCATTATCCTTAGCTGTTCTTGCTTTGTTTGATACATCTGTAGTAAAAGTGTCCCAAGTTTCTTTGGTATTTTTTTTGATGTCACTCCATCTACTACTCACACTGTTCCAGATATCAGAAGCTTTTTCAGTAACAGTTTTCTTAGCATTGTTCCAAGTATCGCTTGTCCACTTTTGAACGTTCCCCCATGTATCAGAAACGAAAGTCATAATACTACCGAACTTTTCATCTATGACATCTTTCAATTCACCAATTGCTTTTTTAGGATTCTTAACTGCATTTGCAACTTTTTCCAACACGCCGGCAAGGAATTCAAGTCCTTTAGTCAATGCATCTAATTGAGTAAGGATCAAAAATTTAGCTACCTGAGATAAGGGAACAATAACCACATCCCAGAACCATTTAAAGATTGGTTTGAAAATCTCAATCACTTGGTTCAAGACTTTCAATGCTGCTGAGAACATATCAAAATACTTAGGCACATAGTCTTCAATGAAAAAGCTTGCCAAAGGTAGTAGAACGTTTTTATACAACCACTCAAGCCCATCACCAACATTTTTCAAGATAGGACGAATCGATTTGAATAATCCATCTATAGCTTTGAGTAATGGTGTGAAATCAAGATTCTTCGCCCATTCTTCAGTTGCCTTGGTCATGCCGTTGATATTACCTAATAAATCATCTACTGCATCAAGGATCGTTCCGAAGATTGATTCTCCAACTTTTCCTTCTTTCCAAGCCTTTTTAAGCTGCTCAGCAATATTGCCGATCGTGTTGAAGATATTCGTATAGATTTCAAGAATATTGGCAGCGATACTTTCTCCACGACCATCGTTCCATGCATTTCGAAAAGCAACAGCGACTTCATGAAGCAATTCAAGGATTCGGTTCCACATATCAAAAATGGATTGAATCAAGCGTGTTCCTCGTCCGTTGTCTTCCCAAGCTCGTCTGAAAGCACCAGCGATATCACCAATTATTCCGAGTACATCTGCAAGCAAGATCAATATATTTTCTATGAAAAGCTGTCCGGTGCCATTGGTCCAAACTTCCATAAACGACTTGCCGATAGCAGAAGCCAAACCTATTACTTCACCTAATGCATACTTCCAAGCATCGATCACTCTTTGTCCTTGGTTTTTCCACGCATCTTGGAAAGGCTTGAAGAAATCCTTCAACAAGTTTTGGATGTCTTTCATCCATTTAGGTGTTGAATAAGTGCCTGTAGCTGAACCAAAATCAATGCCAGGAGTTGCAGAATCTTCTTTCTTTTCATCGTCCGTATCCATCGTTAGCTTGTTGATTTGGTCAAATCCCATGAGAGACTTTTGTAGTTTCTTCACTTTCTCATTGGCTTTATTTGCGGAAGAACCAGTATCGTTTAACGCTTGGATATTGTCGTACAGTCCACTAGCGCCTTGTTTTGCTGCATCATAGGTTGTCCCGAATAACATTGCAATAAATGAAGCAAGCTGCCCTGTGAGTTGGGCTACTGTACTCATTAACGCATTCAATGCGGGTAAGATTGCCGTATATATTGGGTAGAATGCCGTCATAAGATTGACTTTAATCTGATTCAACGAAGCGCTGAATTGATCGTTCGTTTTTAACGCCGACATCATACCGCTAGCTAATTTGGTAATTGCGCCACCTAACAGCTGATAAACGACTAATGAAGGTAACAGATATTTCATCGACTGGCCAAAAGCATTCGTGCTTCCTGTCATTCGATTTGTTCCAGCTGTAACTTTGTTGGAATTACTAGAAAATAGACTTCCGAACTTTCCAATAAATCCAAGAGAGTTCCTTAAGCCATTTCCGACACTCCCAAACCCGTGTGAAACTGCATTGGACATACGGTTGAATACACCGCCATATTTAGAAACAGCCCGCTCAGATTGCTTCAGTCCTGTACCTGTCATACTAGCACCGCTAGAAGCGTTGCCTGTTTGAATGGATGATTGTCCCAAAGCAGAGTTAACTCGTTGCAGAGCCTTTCTCAACGCATCTGCTCTGTCTTCTGTTTGTGCGTATTCCTTTTGCAAACGATCATTGTCACTTATAAGCTTATTCATCTTGATTGATTGTTTTTGAATCTCTCCGGACGTTTTCAGTGATTGAGGAGTATCTTCATAATTCTTGAATCCAGATGTAAAGCTGCCAGTTGGCACACGTTGGTCGTTGTACTCCGCCTTCAACGTCCGAATTCGTTTTCGCATCGCCTCAATTTGGGCTTCGTTTTGACTCATGCTTTTTGTAATGTTGTCCAGTGAAGAAGGAACTGCATCAAGTTCCCGTTTGATGGTATTACCCAATCCCGCTGCTTGATCTCTAAATTTTGTCATCTGAGCTTGCGCTCGAGCGATTTGTTCGTCGTATTTAACGACTTTCCCTGTGTCTCCTTGACTGGATGCCGTTTGCCTTTGCGATTTCAGATAAGCAACCTTTTCTTGTGCTGCTTTTGCTTGTCCCATCTTGGCGTTGATCTCATTCACCATCGCATCGATTTCCTTGGTCACTTTCGGACGAGCTTTACGTACACCTGTTGCAAAGTTATCACCAGCCGCTTCAGACGATTGCTTTGTCGATCGTTCAAAGTTTGCTAACGTCTTTTCTAGTGCTTGATTCATTTTTTCTAGTTGTTTCGTGAAATTGCTAGCGCCTTTTTCAATATCCATATTTTTCTCTGTGCGATCCATTGAGTTACCGGACATTTGTTGGATTCTACTCATTGCACCCTCAATTTTTGGCAATACACTCTCTAGGGATTGCTCAACTCGAGCAGTATTGATATCTAATAAGACTTCAAGTGTTTCTAATTCCATGCTTTCTCACCTACCTTTCTTCTGTGAGTTTTCTTCTTTCTCTTGTTGCTTTGATAGCCTGCGCTTGGGCCAAGAACATTTCTTGCTCACGCTGCATAGTTTCTTGCTTTGTTTCTTCCTCCGTCTTCGCTTCCTCAACGGCTTGTTCAATTTGTTTGAGAAATGGATAAGCATCTTCAAATTTTGGAAACTTCTTCGGATCATTAAATGCAAAAACGGCTAGCCTTTGCTGAGAATAGTCGAATAATGCTTTTTCTTTTAACTCATTCTCCTTGATTTTCTTGTTGGCTTGAACTTGTATCATGATTTCTTCAAGCGTCATTCCCCAATATTCAGTGGCAGGGATTCCTGATTCGACAGCTTGCGGGTACATGAATTCAAGCATTTCGGATAGATTATCGAAGCTTTTTACAGAAGACTGTCTTCGCTGTTCGTTTGATTCAAA
>OFCH01000701.1_pt1 | contig 9852 bp, 10 predicted proteins | sample 1520771 | NCBI WGS metagenome assembly OFCH01 (sample SAMEA2699034, study PRJEB24076) | metagenome | biome: Human gut stool | place: Spain | collected 2012-10-23 | reverse complement strand
TGGCGCGTATTCCGCAGGAATCCGGCGGTACCAAGGACATCACCGGTGGTCTGCCGCGCGTTGCGGACCTGTTCGAAGCACGTCGTCCGAAAGAGCCGGCTATCCTGGCTGAAATCAGCGGTATCATTTCCTTCGGTAAAGAAACCAAAGGGAAACGTCGCCTGGTTATCACCCCGGTAGACGGTAGCGAGCCGTACGAAGAGATGATCCCGAAATGGCGTCAGCTCAACGTGTTCGAAGGTGAACGTGTGGAACGTGGCGATGTGGTTTCCGACGGTCCGGAAGCACCGCACGACATTCTGCGTCTGCGTGGCGTACATGCTGTGACCCGTTACATTGTTAACGAAGTCCAGGACGTATACCGTCTGCAGGGCGTTAAGATTAACGATAAGCACATCGAAGTTATCGTTCGTCAGATGCTGCGTAAAGCCACCATCGAAAGCGCAGGCAGCTCCGACTTCCTCGAAGGCGAGCAGGTGGAATACTCCCGCGTCAAGATCGCGAACCGCGAACTGGAAGCGAACGGCAAAGTGGGCGCAACGTTCTCCCGCGATCTGCTGGGTATCACCAAAGCGTCTCTGGCCACCGAGTCCTTCATCTCCGCGGCATCGTTCCAGGAGACCACTCGCGTGCTGACCGAAGCAGCCGTTGCGGGCAAACGCGACGAACTGCGCGGTCTGAAAGAGAACGTCATCGTAGGTCGTCTGATCCCGGCCGGTACCGGTTATGCGTATCACCAGGATCGTATGCGCCGTCGCGCTGCTGGCGAGCTGCCGGCGGCACCGCAGGTGAGCGTGGAAGAAGCGTCTGCCAACCTGGCAGAGCTGCTGAACGCAGGTCTGGGCGGTTCTGACAACGATTAATCGTTGATGCACTGCTAAAAAGCCGGTCAGGTTTCCTGACCGGCTTTTTTTATTGTCTATTTTTCGCCGCTTTCCCGGCCATTAATTACATTTACGACATATTAAATCTTCATTTTCTTAGCAATTAATTCATGCAAAATATCTATTAGAAGCCTTTTTCTAAAACCTTTCTTTATGTATGGGTAAAACTTCTACTCATATCAAAAAATAATCAATTCAAAGGGTATATATTCAAAATACCTGATGAATCATGGGATTACTTCTGTTGCTGTATCTTCGGCGCGACGGCGCTGGAGAGGGATAGCCGCATCTCATGCTTCTCCCGGTCTGGCGCAGAAATAATCCCGAGAGGCAGGTAGGGATCATTTTTAGATCTGAGTGGACAGGCTCTGGGGGCTGCATGGAATTCGCGATACAACTCATTATTATATTAATTTGTCTGTTTTATGGTGCCCGAAAAGGGGGGATTGCGCTGGGGCTGCTGGGCGGCATCGGTTTGGTGATCCTCGTCTTTGTTTTTCATCTCCAGCCGGGCAAACCGCCGGTTGATGTGATGCTGGTGATCATTGCAGTGGTAGCCGCCTCGGCGACCCTGCAGGCGTCCGGCGGGTTAGACGTGATGCTGCAGATTGCCGAGAAGCTGCTGCGGCGTAACCCGAAATATGTTTCTATCGTGGCGCCTTTCGTCACCTGCACGCTGACCATCCTCTGCGGTACCGGCCACGTGGTGTATACCATCCTGCCGATTATCTACGATGTGGCGATTAAGAATAACATTCGTCCGGAGCGTCCGATGGCCGCCAGCTCCATTGGCGCTCAGATGGGGATCATCGCCAGCCCGGTCTCGGTGGCGGTGGTATCGCTGGTGGCGATGCTGGGAAATTTTACCTTTAACGGGAAACACCTGGAGTTTCTCGATCTGCTGGCGATAACCATTCCGTCCACGCTGCTGGGTATTTTAGCCATCGGTATCTTCAGCTGGTTCCGCGGCAAAGACCTGGATCAGGACGAAGCCTTCCAGGCGTTTATTGCGCTCCCGGAGAACCGCCATTACGTCTATGGCGATACGGCGACCCTGCTGGACAAAAACCTGCCGACCAGCAACTGGATAGCAATGTGGATTTTTCTGGCCTCTATCGCCGTGGTGGCGCTGCTTGGCGCTTTTTCTGAACTGCGCCCGGCCTTTGACGGTAAACCACTGTCGATGGTGCTGGTTATCCAGATGTTTATGCTGCTCTCCGGAGCGCTGATCATCATCATTACAAAAACTAACCCGGCATCGATTTCCAAAAATGAGGTCTTTCGTTCGGGAATGATCGCTATCGTCGCGGTGTACGGCATCGCGTGGATGGCGGAGACCATGTTTGGCGCGCACATGACCGAGATTAAAGGCGTGCTTGGTGAGATGGTAAAAGAGTATCCGTGGGCTTATGCCATCGTGCTGCTACTGGTTTCGAAATTTGTGAACTCCCAGGCGGCAGCGCTGGCGGCGATTGTGCCAGTAGCCCTGGCCATCGGCGTCGACCCGGCCTATATCGTGGCTTCTGCGCCGGCCTGCTATGGCTATTATATTCTGCCGACCTACCCAAGCGATCTGGCGGCGATCCAGTTTGATCGCTCAGGGACCACTCATATCGGCCGCTTTGTGATTAACCACAGCTTTATCCTGCCCGGGCTCATCGGCGTCGGCGTCTCCTGCGTGTTTGGCTGGGTATTCGCGGCGATGTACGGCTTTCTGTAAGAAGGACGGGCGCCGGCAGCGACGCCCGTTAAATCCGTGAGATTATTGCGCGAGGGGCAGACGACGATAGAGTTCAATCATGTCGGTCGCCAGATCCTGAATGACCATAGCGTTCATCAGATGGTCCTGGGAATGCACGGTGATCAGGTTGACCGGCAATTTACCGCTGCCTTCATCCATGCCGATAAGCTGCGTCTGAATTTTATGCGCATGTTTGACGAACTCATGGGATTCAGCCATGGCCTGCTCCGCGGCGACAAAATCGCCTTTGCGCGCCAGCTGTAGCGCCGTCAGCGCCGCGCTACGTGCGGAACCCGCGTTAACCAGCAGCTCCATGATGATCGTTTCTAAATCTTCCATCGATTACTCCAGCATCTTAAGGGCTTTATCCAGAACGGCATCACCTTTCATCATGCCGTAGTCCATCATATCGATCACGGCGACCTTCTTGCCGAACGGGTCGGCCAGCGCCTGCAGCTTCGCCTGCTCATATTTCACCTGCGGGCCGAGCAAAATAATGTCGGCGGCGGCCAGATTATCTTTAAACTCAGCGACCGGTACGGCCTTGATAGAGACCTCAACACCCTTCTTCTGCGCGGCATCTTGCATACGCTGAACCAGCATGCTGGTAGACATACCGGCGGCACAGCACAAAACGATATTCTTCATAGTCAGTGGCCCTTGTGTTCCGTGATGTCTTATCTTTATCGCGGCCCTGTCGATGCGACAACCGCTTTACCGTGATTGTGTGTAAGGCATCACACAATAATTGAAACCGGTTTCATTTTTTCCGGAAAAAATAAAAAAGCCCACCGAAGTGGGCGGTGGCGGCGCTGAAGTCTTACGCGCGCAGGATACGGTTTTTACCCTGCTGTTTGGCTTTGTACAGCGCTTCATCGACGCTCACCACCAGCTTATCCAGTGGCTCCATATTCCATTCCCCAAGTCCGGCGCTGAAGGTGACCGTCAGGCCATCTTCGCGCCAGGTGCGTCGTTCGACGTTTATCCGCCATGTTTCCTGCAGCGTGCGGGCGTTATCGATATGTTCGGCAGGAAAGACCACCGCGAACTCTTCACCGCCGTAGCGATAGAGGGATATCTCCAGCGGCTGGAGGACCTGCAGCCCTTCGCGAGCGACGTTACGCAGGACGATATCGCCATTGAGGTGGCCCCAGGTGTCGTTGATCGATTTAAAGTTATCGATATCGACCAGCGCGAGGGCGAATGGTTGGTGATCGTTCATCAGGGCGGCAATATCGCTGTCGAAGGCGCGGCGGTTTTTGCAGCCGGTGAGAGCGTCGATGGTCGCCTGGCGGACGTAGGACAGTTCGCGCTGTTTATTGGTTTCAATCGCTTTACTCAGCATCGCCTCAAGGCGCGGGGCGCGTTTGACGTCACCGGTTTTAATCGCATTGATGATATTCATCAGCACGGTACGGGAAGCATGACGCAGATAAAGACCGAACAGGATAATAATGATCGCTGCGAGAGTGAAACCGCCGATCACTAAATTGGTCTCATGACGTGTCAGATTGACCAGGGTGGCGTTATCGACACGGAAAATCACAAACCAGTCGGGATTGGTAAAGGAGTAATAGTAATACCAGGTGTCGCTCCCGGGATCGTAAAGCTGCCCCTCTCCGCTGGTCATTTTATCCATCAGCTCGTCCCTGACGAAGGGTTTAAACAGCGCGCCCGGGTCGGAGTGCAGGACCACTTTGCCATCCCGTTGCACCACAAAAAATTCCCCCTGTACGGGCGCCACCATCTGGCGCAGCGCGAACCCCATGGAGGTGAGATCGAGATGAAAGGCCAGGCTGCCCTTGAGTTTCCCTTCCGGGGTAATGATGGGTTTGAAAATGGTAATCGTCGGATGGTGGGTGAAATAATCCATATACGGACTGGTGTAGTGGCTGAAGGTGCTGGCTTCCGCCTGTTTGATAAACCAGGGCCGCGTTTTGGGATCGAAAGCCCGGCTGTCTTCGTTTTCCAGCACCTCCGGGGCGCGCAGATAGTGGCCCTCGGTATCCGCCAGCGAGATGGATGAGACGCTTGGCATCATGTTCTGTAACTGCATCAGCGTGGTTAACCCTTTCTCCGGCTCCACATTGACTGCGCGATTCAGTTCGTCATTGCGGGCAAAGAAGGCGGCTGCGCGCCCGAGGATAAAATCATTTTCCCGCAGCAGGGTTTCCGTATAGTTGATCGCCAGGTTATGGGTAAAATTGCGGTTAATATCTTGATAATCTTCGAGAAAATGTTTCTGTTGCGCCAGAGTCACAAAAATAGCGATCAGCATAAAACTGAGCAAAATACCGGCAAACCCCACGACGATCGGCGTCGTAAAAGAGAGCTTTCTGTTGTGTAGAGCCATGAATCGTTAATCGTCCCGGATGTATAAACCATGGGTCCGAACGCAGGTTGCGTCTGGGACGCCTGCCGATCGAATCAGTTCACTATTGCTCAATTATAACTCTGAGGCCTTCATGTATCGTGATTTATATTCGGCGATAATGTGCAGGCCTCTGCTCAGCGCGGAGAGGCAGGGCGAAAATGAGGAAGAAAAGGTTCGCCCTGGTCAGCGTCCGCTGCTGACCCGGGCAGAATAGAAAAACGGCGTCGGGCGGGCCAGCCTCTGTTTTTCATCTCTCGTGCAGGCGCGCAAAATTATCAGGCGTTTACACTGTACATCATGAGGTTTGCGAAGCGCGTCCCAGCCAGCTATCCCAGTCTTTCCATACCGGCTGCAGGCCGCGGGCGGCCAGCGCGCTGGCGACCTCTTCAGGGCGGCGATTGTCGTGCGGGGCAAATTGCTCGAGCTCCGGATGATCGTCGGCGTAGCCGCCGGGCTGGGTTTTAGAGAAGGCGCTGACGTTATTGATCGCCAGCGGGATCACCCGGTCGCGGAACCAGGGGGATTCGCGGGTGGATAGCGACAGCTCAACCTCTGGCGCCAGCAGGCGGAAGGCGCAGATAGTTTGCACTAGCTGGCGCTCATCCATCAGCGAAGCCGGCTCAATACCGCCGGCGCAGGGACGCAGGCGCGGGAAGGAGACCGAATAGCGGCTGCGCCAGTAGCGCTGCTGCAGCCACAGCAGGTGCTCAGCGACTATAAAGCAGTCCACTCGCCAGCTGTCGGAAAGGCCGATGAGCGCGCCAAGGCCGATCTTATCGATCCCCGCCGCGCCTAAGCGATCCGGCGTATCCAGCCGCCAGAAGAAATCCTGCTTTTTTCCTTTCAGATGGTGTTGGGCGTACATGCTTTCATGATAGGTCTCCTGATAGACCATCACCCCGTCGAGCCCCAGGGTTTTCAGCTCGGCATACTCTTCAGTCGCCAGCGGCTGCACCTCCATATGCAGCGAGGCAAACTGGCTGCGGATAGCCGGTAGGTGCCGACGGAAATAATCCATTCCCACCTTACCCTGATGTTCGCCGGTCACCAGCAGCAGATGCTCAAAGCCCAGGTTGCGGATCGCGGCGCACTCGCGGGCAATCTCGGCGGCATCCAGCGTCTTGCGCTTAATGCGGTTGCTCATCGAGAAGCCGCAGTAGGTGCAGTCGTTAGCGCACAGGTTGGAGAGATACAGCGGCACGTAGAAGCTGACGGTATTGCCGAAGCGCTGCCGGGTGAGGCGCTGCGCGCGCTGGGCCAGCGGTTCAAGGTAATTGGCCGCGGCAGGCGAGAGCAGGGCCATCATATCATCGCGGGTGAGCTGTTTGGCCGCCAGCGCCCGTTCGACGTCGGCGGCGGTTTTGCTGTTGATGCGCAGGCGGATATCGTCCCACTCCAGCTGCCGCCAGCGATCGCTAAAGGTTTTCATGCCAGCGCCTCCAGGAATCCGGTGAGCGGGCTGGTGGCCTGCGCCTGCGTACTGCGTGCCCCCGGTCCGGCCTGACGCGCCAGTAATCCGGCATCGATCGCCATACGGAAGGCGCGGGCCATGGCCACGGGGTCGTCGGCGACGGCAATGGCGGTATTGACCAGCACCGCGTCCGCGCCCATCTCCAGCGCCTGCGCCGCATGGCTCGGGACGCCGATCCCGGCGTCGACCACCACCGGGACCGTCGCCTGCTCGATAATAATCTCCAGCATGGCTTTGGTTTCCAGCCCCTGATTGGAGCCGATCGGCGCACCCAGCGGCATCACCGCCGCGCAGCCTACCTCTTCCAGTCGTTTACACAGCACCGGATCGGCGCCGCAGTAGGGCAGCACCACGAACCCTTCGCGGACCAGCAGCTCCGCCGCTTTCAGGGTTTCAATCGGGTCGGGCAGCAGCCAGCGGGCGTCCGGGTGGATCTCTAGCTTCAGCCAGTGGGTACCCAGGGCTTCCCGCGCCAGGCGGGCGGCAAACACCGCCTCTTCCGCCGTCTTGGCGCCTGAGGTATTCGGCAGCAGGCTGACTCCCGCCGCCAGCAGCGGGGCGAGGATGGCGTCATTGCGCTGGCGTAAATCGACGCGCTTCATCGCCAGGGTTACCAGCTGGCTGCCCGAGGCGCGAATCGCCTCGACCATCACCTCCGGGGCGGCGAATTTGCCGGTACCGGTGAAAAGATGGGATTCAAACGTTTTGTCTGCAATACGTAACATGTCAGCCTCCAGCGATAACCTGAAAAAGCAGGACCCGATCTCCTTCCTGCAAGAGATGATCTTCCCACCGGTCGCGCGGCAGGATGTGTTGATTGAGCGCCAGCGCAACGCCAGGCTGCTGCTGTTCGAGCTGGGTCAGCAGGGCGCTGACGCTGAGATTGTCGGCGCACGCCAGCGGCTCGTCGTTAAACCAGATCTGCATGCCGCCCTCCGCACACCGGGCAGCTCCGGGAACGCTGTAGCGCAAGGGCGCGCCAGTTGCTGGTGCGGGCGTCGAACAGCCGCAGGGTGTTGCGCGGCGTCGCCATGCCGCTGAGCAGCTTAATCGTCTCCAGCGCCTGCAGGGTGCCCATCATGCCGACCACCGGGCCGACGATCCCCGCGGTGCGGCAGTTGCGCTGCGGTTCATCGCTTTCCGGCCACAGGCAGCGATAGCAGCCCTGCGTCCAGGGCGGGGTGAGCACCATCAGCTGACCGCCGAAGCCCACGGCGCTGGCGGTCACTAACGGGGTATCGAGGGCCACACAGGCGGCATTGATCGCCTGGCGGGTGACCATATTATCGGTACAGTCCAGCACCACGTCCGCTTTCGCCACTTCGGCGCGGAGCGCCTCGCCGCTTAAGCGCTGCTGGAGCGCCACCAGTTTGATCTGCGGGTTTAGCTGGCTGAGCCGGGTCTGTGCCGCTGCGGCTTTTGGCCGATCGATATCCGCGCTGGTGAACAAGATCTGCCGTTGCAGGTTGCTGAGATGCACCGCGTCGTCATCGGCCAGGGTGAGCGTCCCGACGCCAGCCCCGGCCAGATAGAGCGCCGCCGGGGAGCCCAGCCCGCCAAGGCCGATAATCAGCACTCGACTGGCTAACAGCTTCTGCTGCCCTTCGATGGCAATATCCTCCAGCAGCAGCTGGCGGCTATAGCGCATAAAGTCGTGATCATTCATCGCCCGCTCCCGCCAGCGCCAGCAGTTGGTCGGTCGCTGCCCGCCAGTCCGCCGCCTGGGTGATGGCGCTGACCACCGCGATGCTGCCGACGCCGGTCGCCAGTACCCCCGGCGCCTTTTCCAGGCTTATTCCGCCGATCGCCACGGTGGGGTAATCCGCCAGGCGTTGAATATGTCTGGCAAGCTGCTCGAGGCCCTGCGGCGCGGAAGGCATCTGTTTGGTTTGCGTCGGGAAGACGTGACCTAGCGCGATGTAAGAGGGGCGCGCCGCAAGGGCGACATCAATTTCCATATCATCGTGAGTAGAGACGCCAAGACGCAGCCCGGCCTGGCGGATAGCGCTCAGATCGGTGGTTTCCAGATCTTCTTGTCCGAGATGCACGCCATAGGCCTGATGCTTAATCGCCAGCTGCCAGTAATCGTTAATGAACAGTCGGGCGTGATAGCGGCGACCAAGGGCGATGGCGGCGATCACGTCATCCTCCACTTCGCTGTCGCGCCGGTCTTTGATGCGTAACTGAAGGGTACGTACCCCAGCTTCGAGCAGGCGCTCAATCCACGCCACGCTGTCCACCACCGGGTAGAGTCCGAGACGAAACGGGACGGGTGGAAAATCAGGTTGATACATCAGGCTTCCTCCTGTTTCAGGTAGATTTCGCCGCCGCGGGCGCGGAAGTTATTCGACATATCGGCCATGCCGGCTTCGATACTTTGCTTCGCGGCGTAGTCGCGGACCTCCTGAGTGATTTTCATCGAACAGAATTTCGGCCCGCACATGGAGCAGAAGTGGGCGACTTTGCCGGACTCCTGCGGCAGGGTTTCATCGTGATAGGCCCGTGCGGTGAACGGGTCGAGCGCGAGGTTGAACTGGTCTTCCCAGCGGAATTCAAAACGCGCTTTTGACATCGCGTTGTCGCGGATCTGCGCCCCGGGATGGCCTTTCGCGAGGTCGGCGGCGTGGGCGGCGATTTTGTAGGTAATCAGCCCCTGTTTGACATCCTCTTTGTTGGGCAGGCCGAGATGCTCTTTCGGCGTGACATAGCACAGCATGGCGCAGCCGAACCAGCCGATCATTGCCGCGCCGATACCGGAGGTGAAATGGTCGTAGCCCGGCGCGATATCAGTGGTGAGCGGCCCCAGGGTGTAGAACGGCGCTTCGTGGCAGTGCTCCAGCTGTTCGGTCATATTGCGGCGGATCATCTGCATCGGCACGTGGCCAGGGCCTTCAATCATCACCTGCACGTCATATTCCCAGGCGATTTTCGTCAGTTCGCCGAGGGTGCGCAGCTCGGAAAACTGCGCCTCATCGTTGGCATCCTGAATGGAGCCGGGGCGCAGGCCATCGCCCAGCGACAGCGACACGTCATAGGCGGCGCAGATTTCGCAGATTTCGCGGAAATGCTGGTAGAGGAAGTTTTCCTGATGATGCGACAGGCACCACTTAGCCATGATTGAGCCGCCGCGCGAGACGATACCGGTCAGGCGCTTCGCCGTCATCGGGACGTAGCGCAACAGTACGCCGGCGTGAATCGTGAAGTAGTCGACGCCTTGCTCGGCCTGTTCCAGCAGGGTATCGCGGAAGACTTGCCAGGTGAGATTCTCGGCGATGCCGTTGACCTTCTCCAGCGCCTGGTAAATCGGCACGGTACCAATCGGCACCGGGCTGTTGCGCAGGATCCACTCGCGGGTTTCGTGGATATAGCGGCCGGTGGAGAG
>OFCH01000689.1_pt1 | contig 9985 bp, 10 predicted proteins | sample 1520771 | NCBI WGS metagenome assembly OFCH01 (sample SAMEA2699034, study PRJEB24076) | metagenome | biome: Human gut stool | place: Spain | collected 2012-10-23 | reverse complement strand
CGGTGGATGAACTAATTCGTCTTCTCTGCCAGACTTACGTATCATCTTGAGCAAAGTGGATACGGGAGAGTCAGGCGTGAAGATTTATCTGGTCGGTGGTGCAGTTCGGGATGCGTTATTAGGGCTACCGGTCAAAGACAGAGATTGGGTCGTAGTTGGCGCCACGCCTGAGCAGTTGCTTGAGGCGGGCTACCAGCAGGTAGGCCGCGATTTCCCCGTATTTCTGCACCCGAAAAGCCGGGAAGAGTATGCTCTGGCACGTACCGAGCGTAAATCAGGCTCCGGCTACACCGGTTTTACCTGCTATGCCGCCCCGGACGTCACGCTGGAACAGGATCTGCTGCGCCGCGATCTGACGGTTAATGCGCTGGCTCAGGATGCCGATGGCCTGATTATCGATCCCTACGGCGGCCAGGCCGATTTGCGTCTGCGCCTGCTGCGCCACGTCTCACCCGCCTTCAGCGAAGACCCGCTGCGCGTTCTGCGCGTGGCGCGCTTCGCCGCCCGCTATGCCCACCTGGGCTTCCGTATTGCCGACGAAACAATGGCGCTGATGCGCGCCATGGCCGACGCCGGCGAACTGGCGCATCTGACGCCAGAACGGGTCTGGAAGGAGACGGAAAACGCCCTTGGCACCCGTAATCCCCAGGTCTTTTTCCAGACCTTACGCGACTGCCACGCGCTCGGCGTGCTGTTCCCGGAAATTGACGCGCTGTACGGCGTTCCGGCACCGGCTAAATGGCACCCGGAAATCGACACCGGTGTACATACGCTGATGACTCTGACGATGGCGGCAATGCTGTCGCCGGAGATTGACGTTCGCTTTGCAACGCTATGTCACGATCTCGGCAAAGGGCTGACGCCAAAAGCGCTCTGGCCGCGCCATCACGGCCACGGTCCGGCAGGCGTCAGGCTGGTCGAGCAGCTCTGCGCCCGTCTGCGCGTACCGAACGACATTCGCGATCTGGCGAAGCTGGTCGCCGAATTCCACGACCTGATTCATACCCTGCCAATACTGCAGCCCAAAACGCTGGTCAAACTGTTTGATAATATCGACGCCTGGCGTAAGCCGCAGCGGGTCATGCAAATCGCCTTAACCAGCGAAGCCGATGTGCGCGGACGTACCGGATTCGAAGCCCGCGATTATCCGCAGGGACGCCTGCTGCTTGAAGCCTGGGAGGTCGCCCAATCGGTCTCTACGAAAGAGGTGGTTGCTCAGGGCTTTAAAGGGCCGGAGATTCGTGAGGAGCTGACGCGGCGCCGCATACTGGCGGTCGCGAAGTGGAAGGAAGAGCGCTGCCCTCAGCCTTGCGACTGAGGGCCCGGTTTTACCGGCGCTGAAAACTCAGAAGAAGATAACGTAAACCACTGCCGCGACGACAAAACGGTAGATAGCAAACGGGATAAACGAAATACGTTTAATCAGCTGCAGGAAGGTTTTAATCGCGATCAGCGCCACGATGAACGCCATAATAAAGCCGACGGCAAACATCGGAATATCGCTGGCGTTGAGGAAACCGATGCTCTTATACACATCCAGCACGGTCGCCCCCATCATCATCGGCACCGCCAGCAGGAAGGAGAACTCTGACGCCGCATAGCGGCTTACGCCCATCAGCATCCCACCGGAAATGGTCGCACCGGAGCGAGAGAAACCGGGCCACAGCGCCAGGCACTGGAAGCAGCCGATGATAAATGCCTGCCGATAGGTCATATCATCAATACCGACGGCACGCGGCTGTTTTGGCTTCAGCACTTCCGCCGCGATCAGCAGCAGGCCACCCACGATCAGCGCATACATGACGTTGACCGGGTTGAACAACGATTTGATGGTATCGTGGAACAACAGACCCAGCACCACCGCCGGAACCATCCCTAATAAAATATGAATCAGCGATAAACGGCCGCTTCCCTGACCTTCATGTTCCGGTGGTTTACCGAAATGAATACCGATCAGACCAAACAGACGACGCCAGAACATGACGACAACGGCAAGAATAGAACCTAACTGAATGACCACCTCAAAAGTATTTGCCGTCTCGCCTTCAAAGCCCAGCAGATGGCCGACAATAATCATATGGCCAGTACTGGAAACAGGTAAAAATTCCGTTAACCCTTCAACCACACCCAATATTGCCGCCACCAGCAGCGAGTGTATATCGCTCATCCAATAAACCCTTTAAAAGTAAAATGAAAAAACCAGATACGCTGAACCATTCCATCAGGTGATATTGATGCGGCCAGTCTGGAGACGGACGGCGCAGGAAATCGGAGCGTACACGGAGTACGCGTAAATTTCGAGTGCTGTCCTGACCCTGAGCGGCAATTAAATATCCCGATAGCCGGATCCTGTGACCGGTATAAACGCAATTTGTTTAACGAGTATGACCTGAAAAGTTTTGTTTCAGATTAAGGCTACGTCCGACTGCGCTCGATAATCACGCCCACGTTTGCCGCCCGGGCAACGGCGCCCGGTTTGCTGACTTTAATCCGCACCCACGGCGAGGGGAATTTTTCCAGCAGCAGATCGGCAATCTCTTCCGCGACACGTTCCACCAGCGCAAAACGTCCGCCTTCAACGTGACCAATCACCAGCTCGCTGATATCAGCATAGCTGAGGCAATCATTGACATCATCGCTGCTCGCCGCTTTGCGGTTGTCCCACGCCATTTCGATATCGAACACCAGCTTCTGCTCAATGGTTTGTTCCCAGTCGTAAGTTGCTCTATAAATACAATATCCATCACGACCTGCCTGCTTTTTGGCTAAACCGGATACCACTTCCGGCGAATTATGCGTATTATCCACAGATGCAAAGACATCCCCTAAATAATTCGCATTGCAGGAAAGCAGCGGCGCAGCAAGCGTTCTGGCTCCATGCACGCTCCGATGACGGCACGAAAGAAGTGCGCCAGCGCATCAGCGACGCGAAGGATAGCGGGGACAAAACGACATTTTCAAAATGGAACAGCTGATGAGTGCAATCGCGCCTGGACTGGTTATCCTTGCCTACCTCTGCGGCTCAATTTCCAGCGCCATTCTGGTGTGTCGTCTCGCTGGCCTGCCCGATCCTCGCGATAGCGGTTCCGGCAATCCTGGGGCGACAAACGTACTACGAATTGGCGGCAAGGGAGCAGCCGTAACGGTTCTTATTTTTGATGTGCTCAAAGGCATGCTGCCCGTCTGGGGTGCCTGGGCGCTCGGCCTGACGCCTTTCTGGCTGGGTCTGGTCGCCATTGCGGCCTGCGTAGGCCATATCTGGCCGGTATTCTTTAACTTCCGCGGTGGTAAGGGCGTGGCGACCGCTTTCGGCGCAATCGCGCCCATCGGCTGGGATTTGACCGGCGTCATGGCGGGTACCTGGCTGCTGACCATCCTGCTCAGCGGCTATTCCTCGCTCGGGGCTATTGTCAGCGCGCTGATTGCCCCTTTCTACGTCTGGTGGTTCAAACCGCAGTATACCTTCCCGGTTTCTATGCTCTCCTGCCTGATTCTGCTGCGCCATCACGACAATATTCAGCGTCTGTGGCGGCGCCAGGAAACCAAAATCTGGGCCCGGCTGAAAAAGAACAAAAAAACGCCTGAGCAGAAATAATCTGGCGCCCGGTGGCTCGCGCCGGGCCCCCTTTATCCCGACATTCTCTCTGAATTACCCTTTTTGGCAGCCAATCCTCCTGAACTCACCGGCCAGAAAAAGATAATCATTTCACAACAATCACTTAGCTATGTCTTATAACCAAAAATAATTTATCCCTGCCTGCCGCGATGTTTACTCTGAATCCTTTATAAGACAGCACAGAACAACATCATGACAGACGTAATCAACGCGGCTCCGGTCGCAGCGGCGGGGTCGCCTGGCGGGGAAGTACAGTGGATACGCGGCGCCGCTGACGTATCGCGTTTAATCAATGAGGGCAGCAGCGGGCGTACCAATGCGCGGATTGTTATGGGTATCGCCCTCGGCGGTATCTTTCTCGATGCCTACGATCTTGGCTCCCTGGCCTTTGGCCTGAAAGACATTACCCGTGAATTCAACCTGACGCCCGCCGGCACCGGCATGGTGGCCTCAGCCATCACCTTCGGCGCCATCGTCGGCGCGCTGCTGGGCGGCTACCTGACGGATAAAATCGGCCGCTACCGCGTCTTCATGGCCGATATGCTGTTTTTTGTGGTGGCAGCGATCGCCTGCGCGCTGGCCCCCAACGAATACGTGCTGACCGGCGCCCGTTTTGTCATGGGCCTCGGCGTCGGTATCGATCTGCCGGTGGCGATGGCCTTCCTGAGTGAGTTCTCAAAGCTTAAGGGGCCGGGCAACAAAGCGGCCAGCGTCGCCATGTGGTGCCCGACGTGGTACGCCGCTATCAGTATTTCATATCTGCTGGTGCTCTTGTTCTATGCCGCACTGCCGGAAAGCCACAGCGACTGGCTGTGGCGGCTGATTCTGGGCTTCGGCGCGGTTCCTGCGCTGGTGATTATCGCCATTCGCAGCCGCTATATGAGCGAGTCGCCGGTGTGGGCCGCCAATCAGGGCAACCTGCGTGAAGCGGCCGCCATTCTGCGCAAGGCCTATAACATCAACGCCCACGTGGCGCAGGACGCGCTGGATAACCCGACGCCGGTGGTGAAAAAAGCGCAGTGGAGCAACTATTTCCGTCTGTTCCAGGGCGTCTATCTGCGGCGGACCACCCTCGCTACGCTGCTGTCGGTCGTCTCTTCCTTTGCCTATAACGCCGTCGCCTTCGGCCTGCCGGTGATTATCTCCAGCTTCTTTGTTCAGTCGATGCTGACCACGATTGTGATCTCCCTGGCGCTGAACCTGCTCTTTGCTTTCGTCGGCGGCCTGCTGGCAGTGCGGCTGGTGCCGCGCTTAGGGGCATGGAAGATGTCGCTGGCGGGCTACAGTTGCCAGCTGGCGGCGCTGCTGGGACTGGCGCTGATCGGCCGCCCGCACGGCGCGGGCGAAGGCATCGCGGCCGTGGCGATGCTGGCGCTGTTCCTGTTCGGCCAGGGGTTTGGCCCCGGCGCCCACACCATGACCTTTGCTTCGCTGAGCTATCCAACTTCGCTGCGCGGTGTCGGCGTCGGCCTGAACCAGACTCTGATGCGCAGCAGCTCAACCCTGTCGCTGTTCCTCTTCCCGCTGCTGGTTGCGGCCCTGGATACCCAGGTCTTTTGGATTATCGCCGCCGCGCCGCTGATTGGCCTGCTGTCGCTGCTCGCGATTCGCTGGGAACCGTCGGGTTATGACATTGACGCCGAAGATTATCAGGCGTAATAATCTTTTCGCTAAACGGCCGCCGCACAGGCGGCTGTTTTCTTGTTTTTAATTCATAAGCTTTTCATATGATCGAGATACTTTCGCGCCGATCAATACTCATCGCTGCTGTTTTATCTTGATTTTGCAGGGGCGTAACAACATTGCACAGCACCGTGTTACCAGAGAATAAAAAAGGCTGGCAGGCTACGCTGGACCTTCATTTTCAACATCGCGGCGGCAAAACGGTACTCACCTCCGCCCGTCATGTCGGTCCGCTCACCGTCCAGCGTCCCTTTTATCCTGAAGACGATACCTGTCATCTCTACTTACTCCACCCGCCGGGCGGGATTGTCGGTGGTGACGAGCTAACGATTCGCGCCGCTCTCGATAGCGGCTGCCACACGTTAATCACCATGCCCGGTGCCAGTAAGTTTTACCGCAGCAGCGGCGCGCAGGCTCATTTACATCAGCGTCTGACGCTGGCGGAACGCTCGACGCTGGAGTGGCTGCCGCAGGACGCGATTTTCTTTCCCGGCGCCCGCGCCCGTCTGCATACCGCCTTTCATCTTTGCCCTTCCAGCACGCTGCTGGCCTGGGATCTGCTGTGCCTGGGCCGCCCGGTCATCGGTGAAAGCTTTAGCCATGGCGCCCTCAGCAATCGTCTTGAAGTATGGATGGATGATGCCCCGCTGCTCATTGAACGCCTGCATCTGGCCGACGGACGTCTGGCCAGCGTGGCGCAGTACCCGTGGGTCGGTACTCTGCTGTTCTATCCCGCCAGTGAAGCCCTGCTTGACGGCGTGCGGGAACGACTCACGACGCTGGGCAATTATGCTGGCGCCACGCTGACTGACGGCCTGCTGACGGTGCGCTTTTTAAGTGACGATAACTTACTTTGCCAGCGGGCGATGCGTGATATCTGGCAGTTTATGCGCCCGCATCTGACCGGAAAGTCCCCGGTCTTTCCCCGAATCTGGTTGACCTGAGAGAACGCTATGGAACTGACCCCCAGAGAGAAAGACAAGCTGCTGTTGTTTACCGCCGCACTGGTGGCGGAACGTCGCCTGGCCCGCGGCCTGAAGCTGAACTACCCGGAAGCCGTGGCCTTAATCAGCGCCTTTATTATGGAAGGCGCCCGCGACGGTAAAAGCGTCGCGGCGCTGATGGAAGAAGGCCGCCACGTGTTAAGCCGCGAACAGGTCATGGAGGGCGTACCCGAAATGATCCCCGACATCCAGGTCGAGGCCACCTTCCCGGATGGCTCGAAGCTGGTCACCGTCCACAACCCGATTATCTGAGGTTTCGCGATGATCCCAGGTGAATATAAGGTGCAGCCCGGACAGATAGCTCTGAACGTTGGCCGCGCCACCCGCAGCATTATCGTTGAGAATCATGGCGACCGGCCGATTCAGGTTGGATCGCATTACCATTTTGCCGAGGTCAACCCGGCGCTAAAATTTGATCGGGCGCAGGCCACCGGCTATCGCCTGAACATCGCCGCCGGCACCGCGGTCCGCTTTGAGCCAGGGCAAAAACGTGAAGTAGAGTTGGTGGCGCTCGCCGGTCGTCGTGCGGTATACGGCTTTCGCGGCGACGTGATGGGAAATCTGGAGGCAAACAATGAGTGATATTTCACGTCAGGCCTATGCCGACATGTTTGGCCCCACCACCGGCGATAAAGTGCGCCTGGCGGACACCGAACTGTGGATCGAGGTCGAAGACGATCTGACCACCTACGGCGAAGAGGTCAAGTTCGGCGGCGGGAAGGTCATCCGTGACGGTATGGGCCAGGGACAAATGCTCGCTGACGACTGTGTCGATCTGGTGCTGACCAATGCGCTGATCGTCGATCACTGGGGGATCGTCAAAGCCGACATTGGTGTCAAAGAGGGGCGTATTGTCGCAATCGGCAAAGCGGGTAATCCCGATATCCAGCCTGACGTCACTATCCCCATTGGCGCGGCGACGGAGGTTATTGCCGCCGAAGGTAAGATAGTCACCGCCGGCGGCGTCGATACCCACATCCACTGGATCTGCCCGCAGCAGGCGGAAGAGGCGCTGGTCTCCGGCGTCACCACCATGGTCGGCGGCGGAACGGGCCCCGCCGCGGGGACACACGCCACCACCTGTACACCGGGGCCGTGGTACATCTCGCGGATGCTACAGGCCGCGGACAGTCTGCCGGTGAATATTGGTCTGCTGGGCAAAGGCAACGGCTCAAACCCGGACGCGCTACGCGAACAGGTTGCGGCAGGCGTTATCGGCCTGAAAATTCATGAAGACTGGGGCGCCACGCCGGCCGCCATCAACTGCGCGCTGACGGTCGCCGACGAAATGGATATTCAGGTGGCGCTGCACAGCGACACCCTGAATGAATCGGGTTTTGTTGAAGATACGCTGGCGGCGATTGCCGGACGAACGATCCACACTTTCCATACCGAAGGTGCCGGCGGCGGCCATGCGCCGGATATTATTACCGCCTGCGCACACCCCAATATTTTGCCCTCCTCCACCAACCCGACGCTGCCCTACACCGTCAATACCATTGACGAACATCTCGATATGCTGATGGTCTGCCACCATCTCGATCCGGATATTGCGGAAGACGTGGCGTTTGCCGAATCCCGCATCCGCCGGGAAACCATTGCGGCAGAAGATGTTCTGCACGATCTCGGCGCCTTCTCTCTGACCTCTTCCGATTCGCAGGCGATGGGGCGCGTGGGTGAAGTCGTTCTGCGTACCTGGCAGGTGGCGCATCGGATGAAGGTGCAGCGCGGGCCGCTGGCGGAAGAACGCGGCGATAACGACAACTTCCGCGTGAAGCGCTATATCGCCAAGTACACCATTAACCCGGCGCTGACCCACGGTATCGCCCATGAAGTCGGCTCGATTGAAGTGGGCAAACTGGCGGATCTCGTGCTGTGGTCCCCGGCGTTTTTCGGCGTTAAGCCGGCCACGGTGATCAAGGGCGGTATGATCGCCATTGCCCCGATGGGCGACATCAACGCCTCGATTCCGACGCCACAGCCGGTGCACTACCGCCCGATGTTCGGCGCGCTGGGCAGCGCTCGCCATCACTGTCGCCTCACCTTCCTGCCGCAGGCGGCGGTCGACAGTGGCGTGGCGCAGCGTCTGAATCTGCAGAGCGCCACGGCGGTGGTGAAAGGCTGCCGGACGGTACAAAAGACCGACATGATCCATAACGGCCTGCAGCCCAATATCACCGTCGACGCGCAAACCTATGAAGTGCGCATCGATGGCGAACTGATCACCAGCGAACCGGCAGATGTCCTGCCGATGGCGCAACGTTATTTTCTGTTTTAAGGAGTCCGGATGCTCTATCTGACCCAACGAGTGGATTCACCTGGCAAACTGACCGCCAGCCTTACGCTGCCGATCGATGTGCGGGTGAAAAGTCGTATCAAAGTCACCCTCAACGACGGTCGCGAAGCCGGTTTGTTGTTGCCGCGCGGCCTGCTGCTACGCGGCGGGGATGTGCTCAGCAATGAAGACGGCAGCGAGTTTGTGCAAATTATCGCCGCAGATGAAGGCGTGTCCGTGGTGCATTGCGACGATCCGTTCACCCTGGCGAAAGCCTGCTATCACCTCGGCAACCGCCACGTTCCGCTGCAAATCATGCCCGGAGAGCTGCGCTATCACCACGATCATGTGCTGGACGATATGCTGCGCCAGTTCGGCCTGGAGGTCACTTTCGCGCATCTGCCGTTTGAACCGGAAGCCGGCGCCTACGCCAGCGAAAGCCACGGCCACAGCCACGGTCATAGTCACGATCATGGCCACGATCATCATCATCATCACGAGCACAGTCACTAAATGCCAACGCCGGAAAAACGCCTGCGGTTGATGCAGCTGGCCAGCAGCAACCTGCCGGTCGGCGGCTATAGCTGGTCGCAAGGTCTGGAATGGGCAGTCGAAGCAGGCTGGGTACCCGATGCCGCCGCTTTTGAACGCTGGCAGCAGCAGCAGATGGAACAGAGCTTTTTTACCGTCGATCTTCCTCTGTTCGCCCGGCTGTATCGGGCATGCGAAAACGACGATCTGCCGTCAGCACAGCGCTGGACCGCCTGGCTGCTCGCCTGCCGTGAGACCCGCGAACTGCGTGAAGAAGAGCGTAATCGCGGCGCGGCATTTGCCCGCCTGCTGGCCGACTGGCAGCCGGATTGCCCGCCGGCGTGGCGCGTTTTGTGCCGGCAAAGCCAGCTCGCCGGCATGGCGTGGCTCGGCGTGCGTTGGCAAATCGCACTTCCCGACCTGGCGCTGAGCCTTGGCTACAGCTGGATCGAAAGCGCGGTCATGGCGGGCGTTAAGCTGGTTCCCTTCGGCCAGCAGGCGGCCCAGCAGCTGATTTTACGCCTGTGCGATCGCTACGCGGCGGATATGGCCTGCGCCCTTGCGGCGCCGGATAGCGCGATAGGTTCCTCCACGCCGCTGGCCGCCATTGCTTCCGCCCGGCATGAAACCCAGTATTCCCGATTATTCCGTTCCTAGGAGAGAGTATGCATAACTACAAACACCCGCTGCGCGTCGGCGTCGGCGGCCCGGTCGGTTCCGGGAAAACGGCCCTGCTGGAAGCGCTGTGTAAAGCCATGCGTGACAGCTGGCAGTTAGCCGTCGTCACCAACGACATCTACACCAAAGAAGATCAGCGTATTCTCACCGAAGCGGGCGCGCTGGCGCCGGAGCGCATCGTCGGCGTCGAAACCGGCG
>OFCH01000686.1_pt1 | contig 10011 bp, 9 predicted proteins | sample 1520771 | NCBI WGS metagenome assembly OFCH01 (sample SAMEA2699034, study PRJEB24076) | metagenome | biome: Human gut stool | place: Spain | collected 2012-10-23 | reverse complement strand
CCCGCCGCGCCAGCCGCATCGACCCGGCGAGGGTGCTGAGTGGCCAGTAATTCAGTGGATTGCGGGGGATGAACTCGTAGGTCGGGTAAGGCGAAGCCGCCGCCTGACATTGCGCCCGCTGGCGCTTCGCTTGCGCGGACCTACAAGAACTTCTGTCGTCCACTCTTTACGTCCTGACCTTTTCGGTCAGTAAAGAGGAATTGCTATGTACTACGGATTTGACATTGGTGGCAGCAAAATAGCGCTGGGCGTGTTTGATAGCGCGCGGCGATTGCAGTGGGAAAAACGCGTTGCCACGCCGAAGGAGAGTTATGCCGACTTTCTGCAGGCGGTAGAGGCGCTGGTCCATGAAGCTGACAGCCGCTTTGACTGTCAGGGGACGGTGGGGATTGGGATTCCGGGAATGCCGGAAACTGCGGACGGCACGCTGTATGCTGCCAATGTTCCCGCAGCCAGCGGTCAGTCGCTGCGCAGCGATCTGAGCGCCCGGCTCGGGCGTGAAGTCCGTCTGGATAACGATGCCAACTGTTTTGCTCTCTCCGAAGCCTGGGACGATGAATTTACGCAATATCCACTGGTCATGGGGCTGATTCTCGGTACCGGAGTGGGCGGCGGCCTGGTCCTCAACGGTAAATCGATTACCGGACATAGCTATATTACCGGTGAATTTGGCCATATCCGGCTGCCGGTGGATGCGCTGGAGGTGGTGGGACGTGATTTCCCGCTCACCCGCTGCGGCTGCGGCCAGCTGGGCTGCATTGAAAACTATCTCTCCGGCCGCGGTTTTGCCTGGCTCTATGAACATTTCTATCAACACACCCTGACTTCACCCGACATCGTGGCGCTCTGGCAGCAGGGCGATGCGCGGGCGCGTGAGCACGTCGAACGCTATCTTGACCTGCTGGCGGTCTGTCTGGGTAATATTCTGACTATCGTTGATCCGGATCTGCTGGTGCTTGGCGGAGGATTGTCTAACTTTACTGCCATAAGCGAAGGGCTGGCGCAGCGCCTGCCGCGACATTTACTTCCGGTTGCCCGGGTACCGCGTATTGAACGTGCGCGCCATGGCGATGCCGGAGGTATGCGCGGTGCGGCCTTCCTTCATTTGACTCATTAACCACAGGGGGAGCTATGTTGTCGCGCCGCTTACACCGATTGAGCCGTTTTCGTCGCAATAAACGTCGCTTGCGTGAACGTCTGCGCCAGCGGATTTTTTTTAAAGAGGATAAGGCGGGTGTGGAAACAGTAGATAAACCCAGGGTTGTGGTGCTGACCGGCGCCGGCATTTCGGCGGAGTCAGGTATTAAAACGTTTCGCGCGGCCGATGGTTTGTGGGAAGAGCACCGGGTGGAAGATGTGGCGACGCCGGAAGGCTTCGCCCGCGATCCTGCGCTGGTGCAGGCATTTTATAACGCCCGTCGCCGGCAGCTGCAGAGCCCCGAGATAGCGCCGAATGCGGCACATCAGGCGCTGGCGCGGCTGGAAGCGGCGTTGGGCGATCGATTTGTGCTGGTCACCCAGAACATTGATAACCTGCACGAACGCGCGGGAAACCGCCGGGTGATTCATATGCACGGCGAGCTGTTGAAGGTGCGCTGTTCGTGGAGCGGACAGGTGCTGGAGTGGACCGGAGACGTCACGGCGGAAGATAAGTGCCACTGCTGTCAGTTCCCGGCGCCGCTGCGCCCGCACGTGGTCTGGTTTGGGGAGATGCCGCTGGGGATGGATGACATTTACAACGCGCTGGCCGATGCCGATATCTTCATCGCCATTGGCACTTCCGGGCACGTTTACCCGGCGGCAGGTTTCGTGCACGAAGCCCGTCTGCAGGGAGCGCATACCGTGGAGCTCAACCTCGAACCCAGCCAGGTCGGCAGCGAATTTGCCGAAAAACACTATGGTCTGGCGAGCGAGGTTGTACCGGCATTCGTCGACCGGCTGTTGAAAGATCTCTGATTCCGTCGCGCGATGGCGTTGATTGCCGGGCGCGAAAGACACCAGGCCGCTCTATGTTTTTCATAGGCGGCCTGTTTCATATCGGCCCGATCGTTCCCGCCGGGTATGACAGCAGAGCAGGCGGCAAACCGGAGCAACGGCCAGCGCTCCCCGGTTATGCAGGCCGCACCACGCGCCACGTTTTATAACGCTTTGTGCATATTGATGACCGCGCGGGCGTTGGACGCGCTGGTGGCGAGGACATCGATGACGCCAGTGCGCAGGGCGCCGAGTATCGCCGTTGCTTTGGTACTTTCCGAGGCGATGGCAATGACGCAGGGGATGGACCGCAGTTGTTCAAGACTCAGGCCGATAACCCGATCGTTCATAACGGTATCGACCGGTTTCCCCTGGATATTGAAAAAACTGTATCCGGCGATATCTCCCACCACTCCCTGATCCTGCCGGGCTGTCGCAATCTCTTTGGGGGAAAACCAGCCGAGCTGAACCATAAAGCTGTTCTCATTCATATCGCCGAGACCAATTATCGCAACGTCAGCTTTGCTGGCCTGCTCAAGGGTCGCTTTGACGAGGCGGTTTTGCATAAATGCCGCTCGCAACTCCGGAGTTTCAACATATGCAGGGGCGTAGAGCGTTTCACTGAAGCCGTTAAATTTACGTGCCAGGTTACGGCTGATGTGATCGGCATCTATGAGCTGGTTGTCGCGTTTGGTTCCGCCGATTCCACAGATAAAACGGCAGTGCCGCTCCGGGAAGATCCCAACGTGGTTGGCGACGGCAGCCACATTGCGCCCTTGTCCGACGGTCACCGTCATATCATTCTTTAAGATGCCGGCAAGGTAGTTACTGACCAACGCCGCCACCTGCTGACGTTGTTCGTCTTCATCATGGTGGTCCAGGGCGATTAAGGCGCGTTTGATGCCGAAATGGGAAATAAACTGCTGCTCTATCTGCGAGCTAAAGACCGGGTGATATTTCACGCTGATCTCCACAATCCCTTCCTGTCGGGCTTTTTTCAGCAGCCGACCGACTTTAATCCGTGAAATGCCGAATCGCTGGGCAATCTCTTCCTGAGTTTGTTCCTGGTCATAATAGGCCACGGCGATTTCGGTCAGCAGTGCATAATCTGGGTCTTGTTCAGTCATCGTTTGGTGTTTCCATCTCTGATGTCCGCCTAATATTACTGCGACTTAAGAATAAATTCCTGTGTAACGCGTTGAACGATTTCACAATAGCCAGTGGCGTCCCAGGCCGCCCGGCCAATGAAGAGACCGTCGACATCCTCTTGTTGCAGTAATTCCACCGCATTTTGCTTGTTAACGCTGCCGCCGTAGAGCAGGGGGATTTGCAGCCCGGTTTCCTGACCAAAAAGTTCACATAGCCCCTGGCGTAGCGCCCGATGGATCTCTCCTGCTTGCTCCGGACGGGCCGGCGTACCCTGTTCGCCAATCGCCCAGATTGGTTCATAGGCAACAAGCGTGTCTACAACCTGCTGCCGGCTTAAGCCATGAAGGGCGATTTTCATCTGACGGACGACCGTTTCGCGCGAGACCTGCCAGCTTTTCTCTTCGGCGCTGTCGCCAATACATATCAGCGGACGCAAGCCATGACGCAACGCGCTATGGACCTTTCTGTTAATGGCGGCGTCGGTTTCGTTGAAGGCACCGCGTCGTTCGGAATGACCGAGCTCAACAAGCGTCGCTCCCGCTTCCAGCAGCATGTCTGCGGATATTTCACCTGTCCATGGACCGCTGTCGGCTTCATGCATATTTTGCGCGCCGGTCAGACAGCGAATATGTCGCTCCTGCAAATAGCGGCTGACCGGATGAATGGCCGTAAAAGGAGGGATGACAAAAGGCTGAATATCCGGATGAACAACCTGCCCCAGACGCTGCGCCAAAATCTCGCACCATTGCATCGCTTCGGAAAGCGGCTTGTTCATCTTCCAACTGGTGCCTAACCAAATTGTCTTCATCTTTCGTTCTCCATCGTAAGTAAATCAATGCGTTGTGAACATGGTTTATTCACCGCTGTGAAAGATTGAACTTTTTATCACTGTGTGAACATATGTTAGATCACATTTTTTTATTAAATAATTCGGTTGATTTTTTTATGTGACAAAGATCACCAATATCTTCTTAATCCTCAGGTAATGTTTTGCTCATATGATTAGCAAGTGAACATATGAACAAAATGACGTTCAACTACGAGAGGCCCACGATGTCACAAGAAAAAAAACCTGTTGTCGCAATCACTATCGGCGATCCTGCTGGGATCGGCCCGGAGATCACCGTGGCCATGATGGATAAAAGCGTGTATGACGAGTGCCAACCTTTTCTGATTGGATCGATCCCCATTGTCGCCCGGGCGATGAAGATCATGGGATGTGATTTTGCGTTGAACAAAATCACACACCCGGAGGAAGCGCTGTATCGCTGGGGAACCATCGATGTGATGGAAACCGGCGATTACGATTGCGACAGCATTGAATGGGGAAAAGTGCAGCAGTTGGCGGGAAAAATGTCGCTAGATTATGTGATGAAATCCATCGAATTAGGTAAAGCAGGCCTGATTGATGTGGTCTCGACGGCGCCGATTCATAAAGAAGCGATTAAGCTGGCAGGCTGTAAATTACCGGGTCATACCGAGATCTATCAGGTTGAAACGCAGTCAGATTATGGCCTGACGATGTTTCATGTTCAAAAATTGCGGGTGTTCTTCGTCAGTCGCCATATGGCGTTGAAAGCGGCGTGTGATTATGCCAACAAAGAACGCGTGCTGGCCTGCGTACAGCAAATTCACCATGAGTTCACCGCCCTCAAAATTGCCAATCCGCGTATCGCGGTTGCGGCGCTTAACCCGCACGCTTCTGATAACGGCCTGTTTGGTCACGAGGAAGCGGACAACCTGATTCCGGCGGTGAAGGCGGCGCAGGAGATGGGAATCAATGCGATTGGCCCGGTTCCGGCGGATTCGGTATTCCATCTTGGCAAGCAGGGACGTTATGACGCGATCCTTTCCCTGTACCACGACCAGGGGCATATCGCCTGCAAAACCCTCGACTTTGAACGCTCCATTACTATCACCTTCGGCCTGCCGTTTATGCGCAGCTCCGTTGACCACGGGACCGCTTTCGATATTGCCGGTACTGGCAAAGCAGGAACCGTCAGCATGCTGGAATCGACGCTGGTCGCGGCGCGTTACTGGAAAATGAAACATCAATAATCGCGGGCGTTAATGCGAATCAATGAGGACAAAGAGATGGAAAAGCATCTGTTGATTAGCAAAGGCAGTAAAGGCTGGGGTGGGCCGCTGACGATTGATATCCATCAGAGCAAAAAGATTGCTTATATCACCGGGGGATTGGTTCCCCCGGTTGTTGAACGACTGAGTGAGCTGACCGGCTGGCCTTCCGTTGACGTCTTTAAGAACGGCGAGCCACCGGAAGACGAAATTGGTTTGATGGTTATTGATTGCGGCGGTACGTTGCGCTGTGGGCTCTATCCGAAACGGGGTATTCCGACTATCAACCTGCATCCAACCGGTAAAAGCGGTCCGCTGGCGGAGTTTATTCATGAAGGCATCTATGTTTCCGGCGTGACGCCGGCCTGCATCGAAATGGTCTGGCCGCAAGGGGAAGGCGGTAAGCTGGGGATCGTCGCCGACGATCTGACCGGTGCGACCACCGTTGGGGTATTACTGGCGCGCAGCGGTTTAAAAACCGCCGCTTTCTTCGATACCGAATCCTTCGCTCGCAATGAGGTGGAGTATCCGGCGATGGTGGTCAGCAGCGACAGCCGTCCTCTGCCGAAAGCGGAAGCCCAGCAGCAGGTCAGCGCCGCGGTGAAACAGCTGCAGACCCGCGGCGCGCACTACTTTACCAAGCGTATCGATACCACCCTGCGCGGCGGCATAGGTTTTGAAATCGACGCCATGCTGGAGCAACTGCCGCTGGAAACGGTTGCCGTTGTGGTGCCGGCTATGCCGCAGTCGCGGCGTATTCTGGTTGGCGGCTACTCGGTGATTGACTCCGTCGCGCTTTCACGCACAGATGTGGCACGCGATGTACGCACTCCGGTTACCGAGTCCTGGGTGCCGGGGCTGCTGGCGGCGCAGACTCATCATCAGGTTGGACATATCGCGCTGGCCTCGGTGATGAAAGGCGAGGGGCAGTTGCAGGAGGATCTCCAGGAACAGCAGCAGCGCGGCGTGCGGGTGATTGTGGTCGATGCCATTACCGTGGAAGATGTCGATGCGATTGCCGGGGCGGTGGTTGCGCTGAACTGGAACGTACTGGCGGTCGACCCGGGCCCCTTTACCGAACGACTGGCGGTGCGTCGTGGCCTGATGCGGGAGACGCGAAGTAGCGTATCAGCGACGACGGCAGCGGAAAGCCAGCGCGGATCGATTCTTGTGGTTGCCGGCAGCGCAACGCCGGTGACGAAAAAGCAGCTCCAGCATCTGATCGCCAATGATGAAAGGGTTTGCCACATCCCCGTTGACGCCGAACTGTTGGTCGACAGGAAAAACGCCGCTGAAATCGAAGTTAATCGCGTGGTACAGCATGCCCGGCAGTGCGTACCGGCGCAGCAGAACGCCATATTCGTTTTTGAATCAGCGTTAACCGGACGACTGCTGGATCTACAGGAAGAAGAACAGCGCTTTGGTCTGGCGCACGGTCAGGCTGCGAAAAATATTAACCAGGGATTGGGGAATATTGTCCGTGAAGTGCTTAGCTGCGCGTCGGGAGAAATTAAAGGTCTGTATATGACCGGTGGCGACACGATGGTGAATGTTCTTAAAGAACTCGGCGCCACGGGAATTGAAATGATTGACTATGTGATACCGCAAACCGATATGGTGCGTATTATCGGCGGCGATTATGCCGGCCTGATTTGCATTGGCAAAGGCGGTTTAACCGGGCCGGAGGATATTATTAGCACCATTGTCGAAAGAATTTATAAAGAAGCACAGCAATAATTAATAATTCATATAAATAAAAATCGGCGTAATGGTCGTCTGGGTAGTATTGCGTCGTTATCTCTGTCAAATCATAATTTATGAGTTACCCTATGAACATAAATATACTTGAAAAGATGAATAAGGTGCCAGGCGGTTTAATTATTATCCCACTGCTTGCGGCGATTTTTATTAATACCCTGGCCCCCGAAGTGCTGGGCATCGGTGGCCCGACAACCGCATTATTCAAAGTCGGTTCCAGCGCGATGATGGGGATTTTCCTACTCATTTGCGGCACCTCGATTAATATCCGTCAGGCCGGGCTGCCGCTTTATAAAGGTGCGGTACTGCTATTCCTTAAATGTCTCGCCGGCGCACTGGCAGTGTGGGCTGCGGGGGCGCTGTTCGGCCCTAACGGTTTCCTCGGGATTTCCACGCTGGCGCTGATTGCCTGTTTAACCAGCTCCAACAGCTCGCTGTATATCGCGCTGTGCAGCAACTACGGCGATGCCAGCGACGCCGGGGCGATCTCCGTCTTCTGCGTCAAGGACGGCCCGTTTGTTACTATGATGGTGCTGGGGGTCAGCGGCCTGGCCAATATTCCTTTCGCCGCGCTGCTGTCGATGCTGATCCCGCTGCTGATTGGGATGCTGTGGGGCAACCTTGATGAGCGCTTTAAACAGCTGTGCGCCGCCGCTCAGCCGCTAATCATTATTATTATGTCGTTTGCTATCGGCGCCAATTCCAGTATCAACACGGTATTTACCGCCGGTCTGTCGGGGATCCTGCTCGGCATTATCTCTGCGGTGACCGGCATTGTGTTCTATTTTATCTACAACCTGTTCCTGAAGAAGAAAACCGCGCTGGGAGCCGCGCTGGGTACGACGGCAGCCAGCTCGGCGCTGACGCCAGCAATGGTCGCTCAAGCCGACCCCTCGCTGGCGATGTACGTTGATGCCGCCACCGCACAGCTGGCGACGGCGAGCATCATCACGATGATTACCGCGCCGGTACTGGTGGCCTGGTTTGATAAACGTCTGAAAAAGCGCGCGCCGGTGGTTGAACCGGTGAAAGAAAAGAGCAGTGAAGAGAAGGTGGCATTATCTTCTCATGCCGCAAAAGGAAACAAATAATATGACTGTGCCGTTGTATTCATTACTTATCACGGCTGTCGGGGAGTATGTTGAAAACTATCTGCAGGAACAGAAGCTAATCTTATTCTCTGAGCCCGTTCCTGACGATATTGCGATGTATTGCGCGGTACACCGGGGCAGTGAGCTAACGGCTGAATTATCACCCGGGCAGATAATGAAAATAAATCAGGCTATTTATCGGGTGACGGCGGTAGGTAGTGTTGCAACGGCAAATTTAAAACAGCTTGGCCATATCACTTTAAATTTTGATGGTGCTGCAACGGCTGAATTACCGGGGATGGTACATCTGTGTGGTCAATCACCACATGATATCCAGCGTGGTGACCGAATATCTTTCTATCAGGATCTAAATTAAGACCTGGAGCTAAATTAAGGAAATTATCATGAAAACAATCGCTATTGGTGCGGATGATGCCGCCTATGCTTTCCGCGACGCTATCGTCGCTTATCTGAATGGGCTCGGGATGAAGGTCGCGGATTACAGCAGCGATAAACGCCAGGGCAGTACGGTCTATCCGGATGTTGCTCATGCGGTGGCGATGTCGATAAAGCAGGGCGAGCACGATCGCGGCATCCTGATTTGCGGCACCGGTATTGGGATGAGCATTGTGGCGAATAAAGTACCGGGAGTACGTGCCGCCCAATGCCACGATACTTTCTCCGCCGAGCGGGCGCGCAAAAGTAATAACGCGCAGATTATTACCCTTGGCGCGCGCGTGATTGGCCCGGAGCTGGGCAAAAAAATTATTCAGGCCTGGCTTGAATCCGAATATGAAGGCGGCGGCTCCGCGTCAAAAGTGGAGCGTATCGACTATTATGAACACCAGCACGCCAGAGATTAATATCCGCAGTCGTAATATAAGGAACAGACTATGAGCCAGTTAGACGAGCTGAAAAAATATACCACCGTGGTGGCCGATACCGGTGATATCGAATCGATTAAAAAGTTTGCCCCGCAGGATGCCACCACCAACCCTTCGCTGGTGCTGAAGGCCGCGCAGCTCCCGCAATATCAGGCGCTGATTGCCGACGCAATCGGCAAGGCGCGTCAGCAGGGCGGCAGCGCAGAAACCCAGCTGATTAACGCCTGTGATCAGGTCGCGGTGGATATCGGCACTGAGGTGCTACGTCACGTGCCGGGGCGTATTTCTACCGAAGTCGATGCCCGTTTTGCCTGGGATCGCGGGATGTGCGTGTCGAAAGCGCGCAAGCTTATCCAGATGTATGCAAAGAACGGCATTGGGCCGGAGCGCATCCTCATCAAACTCGCCGCCACCTGGGAGGGCATTCGCGCCGCAGAGGAGCTGGAGCAGAGCGGCATCAACTGTAATCTGACCCTGCTGTTCTCCTTCGCACAGGCGCGGGCCTGCGCCGAAGCGGGCGTCTTTTTAATCTCGCCGTTCGTCGGGCGTATTTATGACTGGTATCAGAAAAACCAGCCGCAGGCTGAGTATCAGGTCGACAGCGATCCGGGCGTGGTTTCCGTGCGCCAGATTTATCAGTACTACAAATCTCACGGCTACGACACCGTGGTGATGGGGGCTAGCTTCCGCCGCATTGAGCAGATCCAGGCGCTGGCGGGCTGTGACCGTCTGACCATCTCCCCGGCACTGCTCGATGAGCTGGCCGCCAGTGCAGGGACGCTGAGTCGCCAGCTGGCGCCAGGCTGCGTCACGGAAACTCGCCCCAGCCCGATGACGCAGGCGGCGTTCCTCTGGCAGCATCATCAGGATCCGATGGCGGTGGAAAAACTGGCGGAAGGTATCCGGCTGTTCGCCGTCGATCAGGTCAAACTGGAAAACCAGATTCAGCAGATGCTGTAAGGGCAGGGAAAGAAGCTCATGAACACCACGAAAACCCCCCGCCGTCTGTGCGCCAACGCGCTGCGTGCGCTGAGCATGGACGCAGTACAGAAAGCCAAATCCGGCCACCCCGGTGCCCC
>OFCH01000663.1_pt1 | contig 10349 bp, 10 predicted proteins | sample 1520771 | NCBI WGS metagenome assembly OFCH01 (sample SAMEA2699034, study PRJEB24076) | metagenome | biome: Human gut stool | place: Spain | collected 2012-10-23 | reverse complement strand
TGCGGCGGCCCACGGGCCTTTTTCTTCCTTTTTCTGCCGTACTTGGGGGCTTATTCCCCAGCGATCTCGATGCGGCGCGCCTGCGGGACCCGCGCCGCCTGCTTGGGCAGCGTCAACTCCAGCACACCGTTTTTGTATGCGGCGCTGATGTGTTCCGTATCCACGCCCGAAACGTCGAAGCTGCGGCTGAACGAGCCAAACTTGCGCTCCCGGCGCAGATAGTTGCCGTCTTTGTCCTTTTCTCCGCTCTCGCTGCTGTGGCGCGCCGTGATAACAAGCGTTGTACCGTCCAGATCAATGCCGATGTCCTCGCGCTCAAAGCCCGGCAGCTCTGCCTCCAGCAGATAGCTGTCGCCTTCGTCCTGCACATCGCAGCGGAACTGTGCCATATTGGAAATGCTGCCATCCCAGAAGCTGCGCTCCACATTATCGAGATAATTGAACAAATTGCGTTCATTGCGGCCAAACGGAATCAAGTCAAACATAATCTGCTCCTTTTCTCTGTGCGTACTTTATTTTTCCCGGCGCCCGCGCGCAGACAGGTTGTTTTGCCGGAACATGTTCTTTTTTGTTCCCCTTCGGAACAATTTTTATTATAAAGGCTGTTCGTGAACTATTTTCGCTAAATTTATGAACAAAACATGAATTTTTAGCACTCTATTATATCGAGTGCTAAAAATTTTCAACTTGCAAATTACACTGCTCTTGTGTATAATGAATTTATCTGCCCGCGATGCTTATAATGTATAAAAAGCGTCTGCAGACGGTTTTACAACACCCCAAGGAGGGATATCATGAGCTTTCTTTCCAAACTGGTCGGCATCGGCCTCGTGGCCGGCGCCGCCGTGGCCGCTGTTAAGCTGATCGAGAAGGTTTGGCCGCAGGACGATGCGCTGGACGACGTAGTATACACTGTTGAAACGGGCGAATTTCCGCAGGAGGACGGCACGGACGCCGAAGATGCGCCCGAAGCGCCTTACCGCCCTTTCGATCCCGACGCAGCCCTCGCGCCCGTGCCGAATGTGAACCCTGTGGAGGCGCCGCCCGCCGTGCCCGTGACCGATCCGACCAAAATCGCGGACCCGGCCGATTTCCAGGACTGGGATGAGCTCGGCTGCCAGGGCTGAACGTTCCGCGTTCCGCCGTATTTGTACGTTACACGCCGCTGCCCTGGATGCAGCGGCGTTTTGCATGGAGGTAACAGCAATGACAAAAATCACAATTTTTTCCGGATTCCTGGGCGCGGGCAAGACCACGCTCATCAAAAAACTCATCCCCACGGCCTACAAGGGCGAAAAGCTGGTGCTCATTGAAAATGAATTCGGTGAGATTGGCATCGACGGCGGCTTTATGAAAGACGCCGGTATCGAAGTAACGGAGATGAACTCCGGCTGCATCTGCTGCAGCCTGGTGGGCGATTTTGGCGCGGCGCTGCAAAAGGTACTGGACGAATACCATCCCGACCGTATCCTCATCGAGCCGTCCGGCGTGGGCAAGCTGTCCGACGTCATCCGCGCCGTTCAGGCCCTGCATGCCGATGTGGAGCTTGCGGGCTTCGTCACCGTGGCGGATGCATCCAAATGCCGCATTTATATGAAAAACTTCGGTGAATTTTACAACAACCAGATCGAGCACGCCAGCGCCATCATTCTGAGCCGCACGCAGAACCTGCCGGAGGATAAACTGGCCGCGGCCGTTGCGCTGCTGCGCGGGCACAACGAAAAGGCCCCCATCGTCACCACGCCGTGGGACGCGCTCACCGGCGCGCAGCTTTTGGACGCGATGGAACAGAAAAACAGCCTGATGGCGGAGCTGACCGCTCTTGCCGGGGAAACTGCCCACACGCATCATCACCATGAAGATGGCTGTACCTGCGAGGCGTGCCGACATGAGCATGGGCATGATGAACACCGCCACGACCACGGGGATGAGCATTGCCACGACGAAGCACACGCACACGGTGGAAACTGCTGTCACAGCGCAGAAGCGCATCACCACGGCGAAGACTGCACCTGCGGGACATGCCGGGACGGGCACGGCCATAATCACGCCGAACACCATCATCACAGCCACGAGGGGCATCACCACGCGGACGAGGTGTTCACAAGCTGGGGAATGGAATCGCCCCGCAAATTCACCGAGGCTGAGGTTGCATTCTGCCTGACGGCTCTGGATTCCGGCGACTACGGCGCGGTGCTGCGCGCCAAGGGCATCGTCCCCGCGGCGGACGGGACCTGGCTGCATTTTGACTATGTTCCCGGTGAGCAGGACATCCGCACGGGCGCCGCCGATTACACCGGCCGCCTGTGCGTTATCGGCGCACAGCTCAACGAAGCGGCGCTCAAAACGCTGTTCGGCGGGGAGGCATGAGCATGAGTATCCCTGTTTATCTGTTCACGGGCTTTTTGGACGCGGGCAAAACCGCTTTCATTCAGGAAACGCTGGAGGACCCGGGCTTCAACACCGGCGAAAAAACGCTGGTGCTGCTGTGCGAGGAAGGCGAAAATGAATACCGCCCCGAAAGGTTCGCAGGCGGAAACGTCAGCTTTCTGCCGGTGGAGGAGCAGGCCGGCCTGACCACCGCTTTTTTAAAAGACTACCAGAAAAAACACCGTGTGGACCGCGTGCTCATTGAATACAACGGTATGTGGCCGCTTCAGGCGCTGTATGACGCGCTGCCCACGGACTGGGATATCTACCAGATCATCCTTCTGGCGGACTCTACCACCTTCGCCTCCTATATGACCAATATGCGCCAGCTTGCCGTGGACAAATTGCAGGACCCTGAAATGGTGATCTTCAACCGCTGCACCGACGCCACGGACAAGGCGTACCTGCACCGTGCCGTTCGCATGGTGAACCGCCGCGCCCAGATGGCGTTTGAGCGCACCGACGGCAGCGTGGACCCCGACGACGTTGTGGATGAGCTGCCCTTTGATACCGACGCGCCTGTCATAGACATCGCGGACGAGGATTTCGGGCTGTGGTATCTGGACGCTATGGACAACCTGGACAAATACATGGGCAAGACCGTGCGCTTCAAGGGTTATGTCTGTCAGACGCCCCGTGTGCCCAAGGGCTGCTTTGTGCCCGGCCGCTTCGGCATGACATGCTGCGCCGAGGATATCTCTTTCATCGGTTTTATCTGCGCGGCGGAAAACGCCGCCGCGCTGCAGCACCGCAGCTGGGTGACCGTGACGGCCACCGTGGGCGCAAAGGAGCATCCCATCTATGACGGCGTCGGCCCCTGGCTGGAGGCTGCCAGCGTCACCCCCGCCCAGCCGCCCAAGGAAGAGCTTGTATACTTCCTGCGCTGAACCGAAAACAGCATCCGCCCGCCGGGTCTCCGGCGGGCGGATGCTGTTTATTGAACGATAAAAATTCCGCTCAGTTGTCCACGCCCTTTTTGCGGAAGGCCAGCGCGAACAGCACTGCACTGCCCGCCGTCCACACGGCAAGCACAGCGACGTCCCAAAGCACGTTCGCCCCCATCCACGATTGGTGCCCAAGCCCCAGAAACATTAAATCGGCCGTAGCCGTGGTCGGCACAAAGGACGCGACTTTCTGAAGCACACCGCCCATCCCGGCAAACATGGTGGGCAGCATGAATACCAGAGCCAGCGGGCCTGCAATGGTGCCCGTAGAGGTCTGGTCCCGGCAGACGATCCCCGTCAGGCCGCCCAACAGCAGCATCGTTATGCTGCCTGCCGTGCACACCAGCAGGAATACCGGAAGCTGCGCCGGGCCGAAGCCCGTCAGAAAAAACAACACCGTGTCCACCAGCAGAGTGCCTGCCAGCACCGCCAGCGTTTTCGCGGCCAGAAACTCCCCGCCCGTCACATTGCACAGCATCAGCGTGCGCATGGTGTTCTTTTCCTTTTCCTCGGCGATCATCATGCCCAGCACGGAAAGCGGCGTCAGGCACAGGTTCATCATCACGCCCAGCATCAGGAGATAAGCGGGCGACATGCCAAGATCTACGAACTGATAGATAACGATAAAGATCAGCGGCAGCGCCAGCATCAGGAGGACGTTGGGATTTTTGAACATATCCACAATGTCCTTTACAAACAGCGTGCGCAAAACACGCAGATGCTTTTTCATACCAAATTCCTCCCCGTCACCTGCAAAAATATTTCTTCAAGGTCCGGCTCTTCCGAATGCACGGACGCAATGCCCCGTCCGGAAAGGTCCGCCAGCAGCGCCCCAATCGCCTCTGGATTCCTGGCACACTCCAGCGCCTCACCGTCCTCCAGCAATACGCGCACCCTGTCTTTGGCATACTTCAGCTTCAGTTGTGCGGGCACGCCTGTCTCGGCAATACGCCCCTCGTTCAAAAAAGCCACGCGGGCGCACAAACGGTCCGCCTCCTCCATGTTGTGCGTGGTGAGGAAGATCGTCGTGCCGCCGTCGTTCATTTCCCGCAGCAGGCGGTGGATGGCCGCCGTGGTGGCGGGGTCCAGCGCAGCGGTGGGCTCGTCCAGAAACAGCAGCCGGGGCCGGTGCAGCACGGCCATGGCTAAAATCAGCCTCTGGCGCATACCCTTGGAGAGTTTTTTTGCCACGCGCTTGCCCGCGTCGGCCAGGCCCACTTTTTCCAGCACTTCCCCGATGCGGGAGGCGGGCAGGCCGCGCAGGTCTGCAAAAAGCTTCATATTTTCATAGATGCTCATACGCTCGTACACGCCGCTGTTGTCGGACAAAATGCCGATCTGCTCATAAGCCGCGCTGTCAAGGCGGGCAATGGGCGCGCCGAATACGGCAATCTCTCCCGCGCCGGGCCGGAGCTGACGTGTGAGAAGCTTGATGGTAGTGGTTTTTCCCGCGCCCGAAGGCCCAAGAAAACCAAAAATCTCCCCTTCCTTCACGGCAAAGCTCAGGCCGTCCAGCGCCCGGGTACTGCCGAAGGAAAGGGATACGTTCTGCATGGATAGAATGTCCATTGGCGGTTCGCTCCTTTCGGTGAATGATATCATTTTACCGAAAAAAAAGCAGTCTTGCTACAAAAATGCCGTGAAGGGAGCATCCCAAACGGCGAACGGAGCATTACGGGGCATGAACGGAGCAGAAACCATTGCCGTTTTCCGCCGCCGCCCTTTTATTTCCGGCGCGAAAATTCCTCCAAAGGCCCATAAAGCAGATACGGGCATCCGTATCGAAACGATAAGCTGCACCATCCCCGCCGCATACGCCGCCCGGGCAGGCACAGCTTTTATTTTCTCCCGCCATACGCGGCTTCTTTGTCAAAACCGGTACTGCCGCCGCATGGCATCAATGCGGCCCTTGCTGAGCGGCACACCGGATTCCGGCCCGTTCTCCAGCCGCAGCGCGTAGCTGTTGCGCGTCCAGCGCACCACCTCCTGTACCTTCTGCATGTTCACAAGGTAGGAGCGGTGGCAGCGAAAAAAGCCGTAGCGTTCCAGCCGGACAGACAGCTCCTCCAGCGTGAGCGCGCAGGCGTATTCTTCGCCCCGGACGCTGAGCGCCGTGCGGCCGGACGCGCTTTCGGCAAAGTCGATGTCCGAGGGATTGAACAGCAGCAATGTCTCCCCGGCTTTGGCCGGGATCTTTTCCACCGCTGTGCCCTGCGCCGCGCTTTCCTCGGCGGCCTCAAGCCTTTCCAATCCGTTCCCGTCCAAATGGTAGCGCTCGCCCGGCAGCAGATAGACCGTGCGCGTGGAAGCCGTGGCCGCGATGCAGCACCGGCCTGTGGACGGCACGCCGTCCATCCATTCCAGAATACGCCTGCATCCTTCCGCGTCCTGCCCGGCCAGCGGTTCTTCGATGTAAAACACCTCGGGAGCGCGGACGATCTCCCGCGCGATGGAAAGCCGCCTGCGCTGGGCCGGCGTCAAACGGCGCAGCGGTGTGCGCCGCGCGTCCTCCAGCCCCATGGCGGCCAGCGCGGCGTCGGCCATGCCCCGTGTGCCCGCCATCCGCTCGAACAGACGCAGGTAAGCGGCCGTATCCATTCTGTCGTAAAAGCCTTCGTCCGCACGCACGAAGCCAACGCTGCGCCCGCTTCGGGCCAGCTCCGCGCGCAAAGGCGCGCAAAGCTCCGGCGCACACTCGAAGTTCACGGCACAGCCGCCGCCTTTCAGCAGCAGTTCCCGGGCTGCGTGCGGCAGCGCCGCACTGCTTTCCATGTCAGCTTTCCTCCCCGATCCGTTCCAAAAACGCTTTGCCGTAGGCGTCGGCCTTTTTGCCGCCCACGCCCGGCACCTTCAAAAATTCAGCCATCGTGCGCGGCTTTTGGGCGCTCATGGCGCGCAGCGTCGCGTCGGTGAAAATAACGAACGCAGGCACGCCCGCGCGCTTTGCGAATTTCAAACGCAGTTCCTTCAGGCGCTCGAACAGCGCCATATCCGCGGGCAATGCCGCCGTGCTCTCGTGGGCGCGGGGTGCCTCCCTGGCCACGCGCAGCGTGACGGTGCCGCCGTATTCCAGAAATTCCAGCGCGGGCGCCCCCAGTGAAAGCGTGGGATACTGCCCCGCTGCCTGTTCCAGATAACCCGCGGCCGTAAGGTGGTTGAAGATCGCGCGCAGCCGCGCGGCGGACACACTGCGCAGGCGGCCATAGCCGTCGGCACGCTCCAGCCGGTGGCGCAGCACGCGCTCGCTCTCGCTGCCGCGCAGTGCGTCGATGACAGTGGCCGCGCCCAGCGGGTAGCGCAGGTCCCTCAGGAACAGGAAGATGATGCGGGCCTCGCCGCTCACGTCCACCTTTTCCGTCTGTGTGCTGCACACCGAGCAGTTGTCGCAGTGTTCGGGCGCGTTCTCGCCGAAATAGCGCAGCAGATACGCCCGCAGGCAGCTGCCGGAATGGCAGTAAAATGTCATACGGCGCAGCCGTTCCTCGTCCTTCTCCCGTACCAGGCGGCGCGTTTCCTCGTCCAGCGCGTCGTTTTCATCGTCCTTTTCAATAAAAAACCGGTTCGTCACCACATCCTTGCCGCCATACAGCAAAATGCAGTCCGCCGGCTGGCCGTCGCGGCCCGCGCGCCCGGCCTCCTGGTAATAGCTCTCGATGTTTTTTGGCATGTTGTAATGCAGCACAAAGCTGACATTGGATTTGTCGATGCCCATGCCGAAAGCGTTCGTCGCCACCATCACCCGCGCTTCGTCATACAAAAACGCGTCCTGGTTGCGCTGGCGCTCGTCCGCCGAAAGGCCCGCGTGATAACGCGTGGCCGCGTAACCGTCGGCCCGCAGCTTTTCGCACACTTCTTCCACGGTCTTGCGCGTCAGGCAGTACACAATGCCCGAAGCGCCCGTGTGGGCCGCCAGATACCGTGTGACGGCCGCGTATTTGTCCCGCGGCTCCTCTACACCAAAATACAAATTCGGCCTGTCGAAGCCCGTCACCACGGTTACAGGGTCCGCGAGGCCCAGCAGGCGCACGATATCCTCCCGCACCTCGCCCGTGGCCGTGGCCGTAAACGCCCCTACCACGGGGCGGCGGGGCAGCGTTTCCAGAAAGCGGGCGATATCCAGATACCCGGGGCGGAAATCCTGCCCCCACTGAGACACGCAGTGGGCCTCGTCCACACACACCATGCTGATGTTCATGCCCTGCGCAAAATTCTGAAAGCGCGGCGTGAACAGCCGCTCGGGCGCGACGTAGATGATTTTATACACACCTTCCATGGCGTTGGCTATGGCCTTCGCCGTCTGCCCCTCCGTCAGGGAAGAGTTCAGGTATGCAGCGCGCACGCCGCTTTGCACCAGCGCGTTCACCTGGTCCTTCATCAGGCTGATGAGCGGCGACACCACCAGCGTGATGCCCGGCAGCAGCAGCGCGGGCAACTGGTAGCACATGGATTTGCCCGCGCCCGTGGGCATGATGCCCATGGCGTCGCGCCCCTGCAAAAGCGCGTCGATGAGCTGCTCCTGCCCGGGGCGAAAACCCTCGTAGCCGAAAACAGATTTGAGCAACGCGCGTTTTTCACTCACCGGTTGTGCTTCCATTCCAAAAATTCCTCGTAAGTGCCCGTGCGGTCCAGACAGCCCGGCTCGCCCAGCGGCAGCTCGATGATGCGGTTCGCGATCTCATCGATGAACTGGTGGTCATGGGACGAGAAAAGCAGGTTGCCGGGAAAGCGCGCCAGGCCGTCGGCCAGCGCCTGGATGCTCTCCAGGTCCAGATGGTTGGTGGGCTGGTCCAGCAGCAGCACATTGGCGTGGGTCATCATCATACGGCTGAGCATACAGCGTACCTTTTCGCCGCCGGACAGCACCTTTGCGGGCTTGTATACCTCGTCGCCGGAAAACAGCATCCGGCCCAGAAAACCGCGCAGATATGTTTCGGTGGTGTCCTCGCTGTACTGGCGCAGCCAACAGATAAGGTCCTCGTCAAAGCCCTCGAAAAAAGCGGAATTGTCTTGGGGAAAATAGCTCTGGCTCGTGGAAACGCCCCACTTGAAGCTGCCCGCGTCCGGCTCCATCTCGCCTGTCAGGATCTTGAACAGCGCGGTCTGGCCCGCCTCGTTTTCGCCCACGAGGGCGATTTTGTCGCCCTTGTTGGCGATAAAGCTGACATTGTCCAGCACCTTCACGCCGTCCACCGTCTTGGTGATGCCCTCCACAAACAGGATGTCCTTTCCGGCCTCCCGCTCCGGCTCAAAGCCCACATAAGGGTATTTGCGGCTGGAGGCGGGCATCTCCTCCAGCGTAATGGAATCCAGTATCTTCTTGCGGCTTGTGGCCTGCTTGGATTTGGATTTGTTTGCGGAAAAGCGCTGGATAAAGTTTTGCAGATCGCGGATCTTTTCCTCTTTTTTCTTATTCTGGTTGCGGATGAGCTGCTGCATCAGCTGGCTGGATTCGTACCAAAAATCGTAGTTGCCCGCATACATCTGCACCTTGTTGTAATCGATATCCACGATATGGGTGCAAACCGCATTCAAAAAGTGGCGGTCATGGCTGACGACGATGATGGTGCCGGGATAATCCATCAAAAATTCTTCCAGCCAGTCGATGGATTCAATGTCCAGGCCGTTGGTGGGCTCGTCCAGCAGCACGATGGACGGCCGGCCGAACAGAGCCTGCGCCAGCAGTACCTTCACCTTCTGGCGGCCGTCCAGCGCCGACATGGGCGCGGTATGCAGGGCCATCGGAATGCCCAAACCGTTCAAAAGCTGGTCCGCCTCCGTTTCGGCCTCCCAGCCGTTCATCTCGGCAAATTCACCCTCCAACTCAGCGGCTTTTTCACCGTCCGCGTCGGTAAAGTCCTCTTTCGCATACAGCGCTTCTTTTTCTTTCATAATGTCATACAGGCGGCGGTTGCCCATGATGACGGTGTCCATAACATTGTACGCGTCGTATTTGAAATGGTCCTGCTCCAGAACGCTCATCCGGTCGTCTGCGCCCATAGTCACCGAGCCGGTGGTAGGCTCCAGCGCGCCGGAAAGGATGCGCAGCAGCGTGGACTTTCCGGCGCCGTTCGCTCCGATGATGCCATAGCAGTTGCCGGCCGCAAATTTCAGATCGACGTGTTTATACAGCGTGCTGCCCGCGAACTGCAGGCTGACGTCGGTTACAGTTAACATAAAATTCTCCTTTTCCCGGGCCGCACCGCACAATCCGCGGCTGACGCCTTAAACTCCGTCCCGCCTGCAGCTTTTCCGTCCTGTTTCGCAAAAGCCCTCGCCAAAACACAACGTGCGGCGGTTTCGCCCACGGGCGAAATCGCGCTGAATGGAGCCGCCTGCGCCGAAGGCACAAGCTGTGAGCCTTGTTTCATGTGACGAAAAAATTTTTGTACGGTCCGGCGTTTTGGAATGCTACAGTGCCGCCCTTTTACAAAACGCTATCTTGTTTACCATACCATGCCCGGCACGCTTTGTAAATACCTTTATACTTTATTATTATGGACACACGGCGCTTGACGGATGCCGCCGCCATGCCGTACAATGGATGCTGTACCCCCGCTGCGGCAGCGCCCCGCGCCCCGGGCGGGTTCAGAAAGGAGCGCCGCTTTATGCCGCTGATCATCCCACAGACCCTGCCCGCCTACAAGGCGCTCGAGGAAGAAAACGTGTTCGTCATGCACCGGGCCCGCGCCATGACGCAGGACATCCGCCCGCTGCGCATCCTGCTGGTAAATCTGATGCCGACGAAAATCGCCACCGAAACACAGATCGCCCGCATGCTGGCCAACAGCCCCCTGCAGGTGGAGCTGACGCTGCTGCACATGGATTCCCACGAGAGCACGCATGTGCCCGGAGCGCATCTGGAGGCGTTTTACAAAACCTTCGACGAGATCAAAACCGAGCGCTTCGACGGCATGGTCCTCGGCGGCGGGTGGTGATTACACAAAAAATGGTTAATGAAATGGGCGGCGATATTTC
>OFCH01000660.1_pt1 | contig 10427 bp, 14 predicted proteins | sample 1520771 | NCBI WGS metagenome assembly OFCH01 (sample SAMEA2699034, study PRJEB24076) | metagenome | biome: Human gut stool | place: Spain | collected 2012-10-23 | reverse complement strand
CTGGTGATTGATTCCACCGGGCTGAAGGTCTTTGGTGAAGGCGAATGGAAAGTCAGAAAGCACGGCAAAGAGCGCCGTCGTATCTGGCGAAAGTTGCATCTTGCTGTTGACAGCAACACACATGAAGTTGTCTGTGCAGACCTGTCGCTGAATAACGTCACGGACTCAGAAGCCTTCCCGGGCCTTATCCGGCAGACTCACAGAAAAATCAGGGCAGCCGCGGCAGACGGGGCTTACGATACCCGGCTCTGTCACGATGAACTGCGCCGCAAAAAAATCAGCGCGCTTATTCCTCCCCGAAAAGGAGCAGGTTACTGGCCCGGTGAGTACGCAGACCGCAACCGTGCAGTGGCTAATCAGCGGCTGAGCGGAAGCAATGCACGGTGGAAATGGACAACGGAATATAACCGTCGCTCGATAGCGGAAACGGCAATGTACAGAATGAAGCAGTTGTTGGGAGATTCACTGACGCTGCGTGACTACGATGGTCAGGTAGCGGAAGCTATGGCCATGGTGCGTGCGTTGAACAGGATGACAAAGGCCGGGATGCCAGAAAGCGTGCGTATTGCCTGAAAATCCAGCCAGCTACAGGGTCGTTCGCAAGAAATCTTATTTATTCAACAAAGCCCACTGGAATGTTCCTGAAGAACGTCATGTAATTTTAAATTGCGAGCCATTTCAAGGGTTTGTGACGAGAGATGATGTTACAGTTAAAATAAATGAAAAGCCAGCTTCTGGCGTTGAGCTTGTATTTTTCGGCCGCCTTGAAACCCGTAAAGGACTTGACATATTCCTGCGTGCATTAAGAAAACTATCTGATGAAGATAAAGAGAGCATTTCTGGAGTAACCTTCCTCGGAAAAAATGTCACTATGGGGAAAACTGATTCATTTACTTATATTATGAATCAGACTAAAAATTTGGGACTCGCAGTTAATGTCATCAGCGACTATGATCGTACCAACGCTAATGAATATATAAAAAGAAAAAATGTATTAGTCATCATTCCATCACTTGTAGAAAACTCACCCTATACTGTTTATGAATGCTTGATTAATAACGTTAATTTCCTCGCTTCAAACGTTGGTGGAATTCCAGAGCTTATTCCGCAGGAGCATCATGCGGAAGTTCTATTTATTCCTACACCTGTCGATTTATACGGGAAAATCCACTATCGCTTAAAAAATATAAATATAAAACCAGGGCTTGCTGAATCACAAGACAATATTAAAGAAGCTTGGTTTGTCGCAGTTGAACGAAAAAACAACCGCGCATTCAAGAAAATCGATGAAGCTAACAGCCCGTTAGTTAGCGTGTGTATAACTCACTTCGAACGTCACCATTTGCTTCAGCAAGCACTCGCATCAATAAAATCTCAGACGTACCAAAATATTGAGGTCATCTTGGTTGATGATGGAAGTACGACAGAAGATTCTCATCGTTATTTGAATCTCATCGAGAATGATTTTAACTCTCGAGGCTGGAAAATTGTCCGTAGTTCTAATAACTATCTGGGTGCTGCAAGGAATTTGGCTGCGCGACACGCCTCTGGCGAATATCTGATGTTTATGGACGATGATAATGTTGCTAAGCCTTTTGAGGTAGAAACGTTTGTTACTGCAGCATTAAACTCTGGGGCCGATGTGTTAACCACACCAAGCGATCTTATTTTTGGTGAGGAGTTCCCTTCTCCGTTCCGTAAAATGACGCACTGCTGGCTTCCGTTAGGGCCTGATTTAAATATCGCCAGCTTTAGTAACTGCTTTGGCGATGCTAATGCGCTGATCAGAAAAGAGGTTTTCGAAAAAGTAGGCGGATTTACTGAAGATTACGGTTTAGGTCATGAAGACTGGGAGTTTTTTGCCAAAATATCATTACAGGGATATAAATTGCAAATCGTCCCGGAACCTCTATTTTGGTATAGAGTTGCAAACTCCGGCATGTTGTTAAGTGGAAATAAGAGTAAAAATAACTACCGCAGTTTCCGTCCTTTTATGGATGAGAATGTTAAATATAACTATGCAATGGGGTTGATACCTTCCTACCTCGAGAAGATTCAAGAACTTGAGAGTGAAGTGAATCGATTACGGAGCATCAATGGTGGTCATTCTGTCAGTAACGAGTTACAACTTTTAAATAATAAGGTTGATGGTCTTATTTCTCAGCAAAGAGATGGCTGGGCCCATGACCGTTTTAATGCTCTGTATGAAGCAATTCATGTCCAAGGCGCAAAACGAGGCACCAGCCTGGTTCGCCGGGTTGCCCGGAAAGTGAAATCAATGTTAAAATAAAGTAATATTCGGGGCCCGAAAGGGCTCCGCAAAAATAATATTAACTTTCAGCTAATTTTAAATTTGTCTGTAAATAACCCTGTTTTAGTTGCATGCATTTTTGAGTTCCCGGCCAGATTTGACCCTGGCCCAAATTCAGTGCAGTGCTAAATCAGAGATCTTCTTCTTTCCGGAGACTTCGGATGAATTCAGCCGGAGTCATGTCATTTAATGATGAATGCGTTCTCTCATGATTATATTCCCTGCGCCAGTTGTCGAGTTTGTCCTGCGCATCTTCCAGCGAGAGAAACCAGTGAATGTTCAGGCATTCATCCCGCAGACTGCCGTTAAATGATTCAATAAACGGGTTATCCGTTGGTTTTCCGGGGCGGGATAAGTCCATTGTGACACCGTGCTCATACGCCCATTTATCCTGACTTTTCGAGATAAACTCGCTGCCGTTATCTGTCTGAATACGTACCGGCAGACGCTTGCCCAGCACCCGCAACCTTTCCATCACACCGACCACATACTCACCTTTCAGCGACTTTCCGGCATGGATCGCCACACACTTCCGACTAAAATTATCCACTACAGTCAGCGCCCGGAAACGTCGTCCGTTAAACAGATTATCCGACACGAAATCCATACTCCAGCACTGATCGATACCGATCAGGATCGGACGTTGCTGACGATGACATGCATGCGGGGGCGCTTTTTGCGCAGGTTGAGGCCTTCCAGACAGTAAATCCGGTGTGTTTTCTTGTGGTTAACAGGCCAGCCTTCCCGCCGCAGCTGAATATGAATACGCGGGCAACCGTAGCGGATCCGAGTTTCCGCTATTTACCGGATACGCAGGGTTATCGCCCGATCATCCCGCCGGCTCTGCCAGTGGTAAACGGTTCTGCTCTGCATCAGCAGTCCTCATCCCCGTCGGACACTGATACGGTAAGCCCCCCGCAGAAAATGCATCGCCTGACGTTTCTGAGCCGGCCTCAGAACTTTTGTTTCAGTACCTCCTGCAGCATCTCCTTGTCCAGACTCAGGTCAGCCACCAGTTTCTTCAGCCGCAGATTTTCATCCTCCAGTTGCCGCAGACGCCGCAGTTCGGTCACGCCCAGACCGGCGAATTTCTTCTTCCAGTTATAAAAAGTGGCTTCAGAAATGCCCATCTTTCGGCAGACTTCCCCGTCGCGGGTGCCGGTTTCGGCCTGTTTCAGAGCAAACGCAATCTTTTCTTCGGTATAGCGGGTCTTTTTCATGGCGATGTGCCTCTCTGTGAGATGGAAGAAAGACCGGAGACTTCAGTTTAGCCTGGCACTGTTTTCAGGGAGGAGATCAACACCCCCACCGTAGTTCGCGGAAGGATGTAATGAAACGATTGGCGTTAGCCCTGCTTTTATTTATTTTCAAAGAATTGGTTGTAGCTTCCGTTCTCACGCCGGAAGCCGACCATTATGACAGCTATCTGTTAGTCGGCACTTAGCCCGCAACAGCCATTGCTGGAACAACTTACGACCTTCTGTTCCGGCCAGTGTTCTCCAGACTGCAGGCCAAGCGGTGCCATATTCTAAGCAACCACCAAAGGTGAAAGAACATACTCGCTAGATAAGTTCCAGCGTCACCAGCTTTACCAGCAACACCGGCTAACAGGTAACCACAAGTAATTTACCGGTCCGCGATACCGCCGCCCTGATCCAGCTTCATAAAAGACAGGCTCTTGCTCTGTTGGAATGCAGGCAATTGTGGAAATCTCGTCTGCAACTGACCGTGCGGATAAACACTATCCATAGCTGGCGACCTGCTCCCATTGATTAACATACTTTGATTTTATTACAATTGCTCATTTACTCGCCAACACCAAAAACTTACACTTCCCACATGGAATTAAAAGCAAAAATAAGGATAAGGACGAATGGCTATTGGTCATTTTTTATTTAGGGGTGATAAGACCGCTTGCGGTGGCAGGATTCTTGAAGGATGCCCCAACCATCAATTTTTCGAGAAAGATATGGCATGTGAAGGCCATAAAGTAACCTGCGGCAAACATCCAGGGCATTATCGTATCTGCGGTGGCCTTGATAGTGACGAAATACATGGTAAAAGAGTAGCCGGAACACTGCACAGCCGTAGTTCCTGTCCCTGCAAATCACGTTTTATTCCTTCCATCGATGATACTTATGAATTTTCTACAGGGGCAGCGAAAGCCGACACAGCCCAATCTCAAGTCGTCGAATTTCCCGTTCTCCCCCGCCCGATTTATGATCCCCAAGCTGATAATGTGACTGACACCTGCAAGTCAGAAGATAACCCGCTGCTGAACGGCGTTTATATATGGACTGAAACGACAAGTGCAGGTCATGTTTTCGTTTCAGTGCATGAGAATAACAATATCTTCCTCTACACCTATGGACGCTATGGACGCACTGATAAAAGTACCTTCACTGGGGATGGGATTTTAGACTTTTTCCAGGATGAAGATGCGCGTAAGTATTACCGATACGAACTTTATGAAATGGGAGCTCGCGCTTTCCGCATTGATGATGCAGATCCTAAAATAATCCGTAAATTCTTCGAAAACCTTTGGAATGGCGGTGTAACACCAATTCAAACGCCAAACATGCAAGATGGTACAAAGCGAAGAGGCCGAACCATTGATAAGTATGATGTCACTGGTAGCAACTGTACCACTCACTCAGTCGAGGGGCTCAAGTTTGCTGGCTCAAAGGTATTCGAACACGGTTACACATCCACGACAACACAGCTACCAATCGACATAGAAGAAGATTTTACTATTCCGGTTTCACTGCAAAGATATCTTGAATCAAAGAGTGCAGACTTCTCATCAATCCTCGTTGTCGAAATGACTAATACATTCAAACAGCAGTACCCTAACACCGAGAACAAAAGCCCTCAATCAATGGGAGGGAGTGCAAAAATTCAACAATCTGCTGCCGATTCCGCTGCTGTTGCTGGCTCAACATCCCCCTACTCAGGCGGTACAGTAGGCGGTTCATTGGGAAGCACTTACGATGATGAATAAGAAGTTCTGGATCAGATGGGTGAGTATCGCGCTGATCTGTGCAGCGTATTACGCTATCGTGCTTTATTTCGATCTGGTCTTCGCTCTTAACTTTACAGAGACAATGAGTCAAGGCGGAGAATTTACCCCTTCTCAATGTACCTGGTTTGTTAAGGAGCTAGCGCAAAATCACTCTGATTCGGCTTTAGCCTCCATCATTGGTTTCGCTGTCTGCGTCCCTCTGATCCTGCTCATCTTCAAGAAAGTGAAATGACCGTCAAAGGCTGGAGAGATCCAGCCTTTTCCCTCCTCCCTCATTTTAGACAATATGTAGTGGCACACTGAATTTGTCCACCCTGGACTGCACCCCACCACCCCGGTAGACGATTCTGCCCTAAAGTTTGAGTATAGGAGGTTCGACTGGCGCTTCGTCAACATCATCACCCGCGCCCTGGTGGCACTGGGCCAGCGCCCGGACTACGCCCGTATCGCCCGCCACGTTATCAACATCGACGAACTGTTTATCGACTACGCCCGTGTCTTTTTGCCCAGCCAGGACCGCCAGGCATGGGGCAACGTGGTGCGGATTGCCGTTGGCATCACCGAGAAAAACACGCCACGTAATCTTCAGGGAAGGGACAGCTACGTCGTCGCGCTGAAGCAGTACCTTTCCACCACCCGATTACACGACACGATCCTCGACGGTCTACGTACTGCCATGCACTATGATAAAACCTATTTCGATAAGATCGTCGCCTCGCTGCTGCCACTGCTGGAAAAACTGACCACCGGAAAAATCGCCCAACTGCTGGCCCCGGACTACGGCGACCTTAACGACCCGCGCCCGGTGTTCGACTGGCAGCAGGCCATTCGCCAGCGGGCGATTGTCTATGTCGGGCTGGATGCATTGTCTGACACAGAAATTGCCGCCGCTGTCGGCAACTCAATGTTCGCCGATTTGGTCAGCGTCGCCGGACATATCTACAAGCACGGCGTGATGGATGGCCTGCCGCAGACGGAAGAGAACCCGGCCATCAAGCTGCACTGCGATGAGTTCAGCGAGCTGATGGGCGATGAATTTATTCCGCTAATAAATAAAGGCGGCGGCGCAGGTGTAGAGGTTACGGCCTACACCCAGACGCTCTCCGATATCGAAGCCCGCATCGGCGACCGCGCCAAAGCGGACCAGGTCGTCGGCAACTTCAACAGTCGGATCATGATGCGGGTGCGGGAATCTGCCACCGCCGAATTGTTGACGAAGCAACTGCCGCAGGTGGATGTGCTCAGCAACAGCATCAGTTCCGGCGTTGCCGACAGCGCCGACGCACAGGGCAACATCGGTTTTTCCAGCAACACCCAGGATCGGATGAGCAGCATACAGGTGCCGTTACTGGAACCCGCCTCACTGGTACAGCTTCCCAAAGGGCAGGCGTTCGCTCTGCTGGAAGGCGGCCAGCTCTGGAAGCTACGCATCCCATTACCGGACGCAGCACACGATCCGCTGATGCCGGAAAGCATCACACTCATAGCCCGCTATATGGAAAAACAGTACGACAGCACGCCCATATGGTGGGACCGCCCGGAGACAGTTGTAACGGCGAAAAATGACCCTATTTTAGGGCTGAACGACAGCGAAACCACGGAGAAACAGACCGATGATACCCCGGACACACCGCCAGCTCGTGAGCGTTGAAGTGATGTGGCCTGCACAAACACTGCCTCTTCCCCTGCAACAGGCGGTGGAAGCGCTGACGCAGGGAGAAACGCCCGACCAGATTATCGCCCGGATGAATTTGCAGGGCTTTCAGGCATGGCGCGAAGCTACATCGCCGCAAGGCGAACACGACATTTTTCAGATACGACTGGATGAGGCACACGAGGCACGGTTCCTCTGCCGCTACATTACTCTGCCGCTGCACTGATGCCCGAACATGCGCCACCAGGCCCCGTGCGTCGCCCCGGACTGCTCGGCTGGATAGCATTACTTCCCGGCGTGCTGATCGGTTTTTGCCTCGGCGCGTGGATGCTGGCGATAACGCTGGAGTGGCTGCGCGAGGCGTTTTTCTGGCGGAACACCTGCGCCAGTCACAGTGAGCAGGTATTGCAGGTGACATGGCAGTGGTGGAAAAGCTCTGCTGGCGCACCGATGTGGTTAGTAGAAGACCTCGCGATTGTCAGCGATACGTTGCAGAAAGGGAGCGCGGCGCTGATTGCTTCTCTCAGTGGTCAAAGCGGGTTGTTCTGGACGGAGGCTGTCACGACGGTAATCCGCTGCGCGTTACAGTCTGCGAGCAATATCACCCTCACCTTTCTGCTACGGCTGGTGGTTCTGTTGCAGGCACTGCCGCTATTTGCGCTGATTATCGTCGTCGGGCTTATTGACGGGCTGGTAAGACGCGACTTACGGCGGTTCGGCGCAGGCCATAAGTCCGGGTTTGTTTATCACCACGCCAGGCGTATGATCGGCTCCAGCCTCGCGGCAACGGGGCTGGCGTGGCTGGCGGTGCCGGTTTTTCTTAAGCCATCATATATGTTAGTACCAAGTGCGGTGATCACCGCACTTTCGGTATCACTGGTTTTGGGAGCGTTTAAAAAATATATCTAACACTTTTGTCCAAAATTGTTGAAATAATATCATCCCAAAGTTTCCCTAGTTAGATTAGGAACATTCATCAAACGAACTAGAGATCACTTCTTTCAAATCAGAAAATGCTCTGGAATCTTCGAATTTATGAGTTATAACAAGCAACTCAGAAGAGGCTTCTATAAATACAGGTTCTAACCCTTTTATAATATCACCATCATATGAATGAATAATATGACAAATCAACCCTTCAAAGTAGAATCTGAATGTATCTACTTCAATATCACCTATTACTTGCTTTTCATAAATTGGGGTCCGATTATGATGAACTCCTATGTTAGATATTTGATTGATATACATTGGAAGAAAACCAGGTTCACCTGATTCCTTTCTTACTATCATTAGTTTAAGAACATCCAGCTCTTGCTGAGGAAGATATATATCAGACATTTCTTCTCTCTGAGAAGCAGCAGCTCGCCACAACAAACTAATAAAAAAGAGCCTTACTAATTTAGTATTCAAACCACTTACAGTTCTTACTGGTTCATCCAAACGATAACTTGTCGGAGAATTTTTCCATTTAGGACCAAAACCACTCCATATTAGTTTATGTTTTCTAAGTTCACTGATAGCCAAATCGTCTATTTCACTGAGTATTTTTTCACCTTTAGCAGTTACTAAATTATAATCATACCAACTATTAGAACGCCAAACAGGCCTTGTATTGAGAGATGTTTCTCTGTATCGCTCACCATTGTCACTTAATTTCGTTACGGCTTTTGGTAATATATGCGATCGCTGAAAAGGGCCAAAATCTCCTGTTAGCTGACAAACCCCACTCTTTTTTGTTTTTTTCTTTTTTATCATGTCATGTATCACCTGTTCAAAACCATCTAACTACAACTGGACTGACCCCATGCCTGTAGACAAATTCTGTCCTCACGACGAGGCCTGTTCGAAGGCCTCCGGACTGACGCCGCCGAGATGACTGTGGCGCGGGGCCCGGTTGTAGAACACTTCAATGTAATCGAAGATATCCGCCCGGGCCAGATCCCGGGTTTTATATATGCGTTTTCTGATCCGTTCTTTTTTCAGCGAACTGAAGAACGATTCGGCCACCGCATTATCCCAGCAGTTGCCACGCCAGCTCATGCTCGGCGCCAGGTTATTGGCCCGGCAGAAGCGCTGCCAGTCGTCACTGCCGTACTGGCTGCCCTGATCGCTATGTACGATAACCTCGCCGTCCGGTTTTCGACGCCACACGGCCATCATCAGAGCGTCCAACGCGAGTTCGCGAGAGAGCGTGGGCTTCATCGACCAGCCAACCACGTTACGGGCGAAGAGATCAATAACCACCGCCAGATACAGCCAGCCCTGCTGGTGCGGATATAAGTAATATCGGTGACCCAGATCTGATTGGCCCGGACAACGGTAAACTGCCGCTGCACACGATTAGGCGCAACCACTGAAGGTCTGCCAGCGATACGACGCGGAGCTTTATAGCCGCGCACGGCTTTAATCCGGTTCAGTTGCATAATACGGCCCACCCGGTTTTTACCGCAGTTTTCCCCGATTTCGTTCAGGTCGCCATGAACCCGACGGTAACCGTATACGCCTCCGCTCAGTGAATAGGAGTCACGGATAAGCGTCAGCAGACGCTGGTTATCTTTATCCCGCGCGGAGACCGGGTTATGCAGCCACGCATAAAACCCGGCCCGGGCAACGCACAACACCCGACACATCGTCATGACACCCCATACAGTGCGGTGCTCATTGATAAAGCGGTACTTCAGTCGGGCTCCCTTGCAAAGTACCGCGCGGCCTTTTTCAGTATGTCCCGTTCTTCCTCAGTGCGCTTCAGTTGGGCCCTGAGCTTCAGGATCTCGCTTTTCGCTTCCAGTAAATCACGGGCATGCTGCTCGCTGTTATCGGGTTTAATAGCCCGCAACCACTTATAGAGACTGTGTGCTGAAACGCCCAGCCGATCAGAAACTTCGGCGACGGAATAACCGCGTTCCGTTATCTGACGGGCGACTTCTTCCTTAAATTCAGGTGTAAATCGTGGTGTGCCCATACGCTCCTCCTATGCTCAAACTATAGGGCAGGATCGTCTATCGGGGCGAGGGCAATCCATTACTAACTGAAGGTTGTATCTAATCCTGGGGGCAGGTCAATCGCACCTTGCTGACCCAAGAAGGGAGCATGCCCTACATTAGTATCCGTACAGCTCATACTCTATTGATATCAACAGCGCTTCAGCACAACAAAGTAACTTGATAATCGCGACTTAAGGTGAAGATGCCAAAAACTCGTTTGAGAGCAATCAATTCAATGACATGTCAAAACTGTACTTTCCATTGAAAATCTGACTCATGGCACTTGGCTGCAAACTCATGCTTGGTAAGATAGATCATAAAACAGCTCATTGGCTACCTTGTAAGAAATGTGGCATCAAAGGAAAATTACTATGGATCTTGTTGATAGTATTGAAGCAGGCAAGCTGACGATCAGTGAATTGATTGATGCCCTGGCGAAAGATAAAAATTACTCAG
>OFCH01000649.1_pt1 | contig 10644 bp, 10 predicted proteins | sample 1520771 | NCBI WGS metagenome assembly OFCH01 (sample SAMEA2699034, study PRJEB24076) | metagenome | biome: Human gut stool | place: Spain | collected 2012-10-23 | reverse complement strand
ATTGTCAACTCTTAAATAACGTTATAGCTTTGCTTGCAACTATTATCAGAATGTTAGTGGGAAATGAACATTCAACTGTAATTTATTACAATGTGCTTCTTTGTGAATACAAGAACTAGTTGGATTCCTTTTAGGTATTAACTTGGGTTAGAGAAATTAGTTTGGGGGTATCTATGGGGGTATCTCATAAGTCAATAAGGAAAAAAATTATAAATATCAATTTCTTGAATGGTTAGTATGGTTCCTATTATCGCACCATCACTTAAAGATCCTTATAAATCAATATGTTAAACTTAAAGGTCTGCCTTTAATTCATCTATAAGAATCGGTAAATCATCCCTCATAGCTGCCGTTATGGTTGATATGGCAATTGGGATGTTAACTGTAACGGCCTGTCGTTGTACCGCTCGAACAGGTGCAAGCTCAACTCGAAGCTGATGACTTCCAATGTCTCAAAATTGCCCAATAAACGCTTAGAAGTTACGCATTCAGCTCCGATGCCCCTTACAGTGCTTCCTGAGGTATACCTAAATGAATCAGCAAAGGAGGAAGTCAGAGGAGGAGTTAACAGAGAGGCGATGATAACCAACGCCCCTGATATATTAGCTATTTTGTGCGTTTGCGGCCGCAATTCTCACGCCACAGATAAAATCCCCCATGCCAGCACCAACGCTGTTACCATCGGCTACGTAATCGCCCTGAAAATCTAATCTCCCATCCATACCGAAGAAACTCAGCTTTCCGAAGCCATTGTCACAATCCGCATTTTTGATGCTGACTTTGTAGTATTTGATTGTCTTATCGCTTTTGTTATCGAACATCATAAGGATAGATGACTCGCCTTTGATGTTTTTGAAAGTACCCTTTTTAGCTGAATACTCAGTGGTGTCATTAGATGCAACCGAAATCCAGTTACTTGAATTTTCTGCAATAGCAACCTGTGACAGAAGAAGTACCGACAAGCCCAGCCATGAGATTTTCTTAACCATAAACGCCATTCCATTTATAAGAGTTTTCTTAATTCTATCCACGCTTTCAGTAACGTTCAATGATGCATCACAGACACTGCTATTTATCAGAGGGGGCAGGGATACTTACATCGGCACCAGATGCCTCTGCCATCATAGAGACATTTCCAACGCTATTTTCCCGTATGCAGGCGCAGCCAGTCGCTGAGGTTAAACCGTCAGTGCGGCTCAACATGTTAAGTAAAATTGCGATGCATTTCGGGGCGGAAAATGCCGGTCCATTTGCAGGCATTGTGGGGTTGAACCAGCACTGATTACAGCTAATGCGAGCTGAAAATCGGGAGGGCAAAAATGCCTGAGCGGATGATTATCAGCGGCTGTAAACCACCGGCCGCGCCGTTGCAATGTGCTTTTTTGGCTGCACGCCTTCCGTTAACCGCGGGCGAGCTCGAATAGCTGGCCTGTCGCCGGGGTCAGACCTGACATATGGATACAGGCATGGACCATCCCCTGCAATCGCTCGCTGCGCACCTTAACGCCAGCTTTCTGAAGCCGTTGCCCATAATCCTCAGCCTCATCGCGTAACGGATCATATTCGCAGCTCAAAATGGTGGCCGGAGGTAAGCCGCTGAGTGAAGCGGCATGCAGCGGTTCGGCGTAGGGATGACGACGCAGGCCAAGATAGTTGTCCCAGCAAAACGCCATCGCATCTCGCGTTAAAAAGTAGCCTTCGGCAAACTCCCGGTAGCTCTCCGTCGCCATATCGCGACTTAACGCTGGATACAACAACAGCTGATGCTCGATATGAGGCCCCCCGCGGTCCCGAGCCAACAATGCCGTAGCCGCAGCCATATTTCCTCCAGCGCTATCGCCGCCCACCGCTAACCGACGGGCATCTATACCCAGACGATGCGCCTGCTCGTAAACCCAGCATAGTGCCTGATAGACATCTTCCAGGGGGCGAGGAAACGGATATTCTGGCGCCAGCCGGTAATCAACCGACAGAATTATCCGGCCCGTCGCGTTAGCCAATGCCTGGCAAGGTTGATCGTACAGCGCCAGAGATCCCAGGCACCAACCGCCGCCGTGGGCAAACAGCATTGCTGGCCGGGCGCTCCCGTCATTTGCCGCTACGGGCTTATAGGCGCGAAGCGTAATGCGATGGCCGTCATCAGCGACAACGACATAGTCCTTAATACCTCCGCTCATTTCCCCTTTGCCCTGCAGCTGGCACAAACCCGTTTCTGTCGCCATTCTCATATCGGTCAGCGACACGGGCGCCGGTGTTCCCGCCAAAGAGGCCAAAAACTCGGCAATACGCTTATCAAGCGGCATAACAGGTCCCCTCTGACAGAAATGGCACAATCAGCGCGATAAAAACCTCATGGCACTCTTCGGTAATAAAATGTCCGCAGTCGACCACCGTCTCGCCGCGCAAATCATGCGCGTTGCCTCGTAAGGTGGCCAGCGGCGCATCGCCCGTCGCGTGCTCCGCACCGATTGTTAGTACCGGCATGGTTAATGGCGTTTGCGCGCGTAATTGATTCTGTCGAATGGTTTCCGGGATCGCCCGATAGTACTCAAAGCCCGCTCGCAATCCACCCGGAGTCGAATAAGCGGCAATGTAAACCTCTGCGGCGACCCGATCGCGGCGATGGGACCAGCGGTTGAAAATATAGTTGAGATACTGTGATTCACGCCCGTAGGTCAAGGTTTCAGGTAAATCAGTCAACTGATTGAACATGAAGTGCCACAGAAAAATGTTCTCCTCCGGCGCGACAAAAATCGGCGGTGGCGGAGCAAGACCAGGGATCACCGCTTCTGTCAGCACCAGGCGCTCGACGGCCTGCGGAAAATCGCTCGCCATAGCGTAGCCAATCCACATGCCGACATCGTGCCCCACCAGACGGTAACGCGAATGTCCCAGTTGCGTCATCATCGTATGCAACATCACGGCGATACTTCCGGTGTCGTAACCGTCGCGCGGTCTGTCCGAATCGCCGATGCCGGGCGGGTCTACGGCTATCGCCTGAAAACCAGCCGCGGCCAGCGCACGCATAACATGGCGCCAGGTATACCAGGTCTGCGGCCATCCGGGGATCAGCAGGACTGGCTGCCCTTTCCCTGCGACAACGCAGTGGATACGTTGTCCGTTTACCTTCGTATAGACGTGTTGCGTCCCGGGATCCTGTTCCAGGATCTCGTCATATGGCTGTTTCATGGGGGACTCCCTGTGATATTACGGCTTAGCGAATGCCGAGTAATGTATTGATCTGATGAGGATTAACCTGTGCGCCGGCGAAATCGTCGAACACTTTATCAGTGACGTTAATGATGTGGTCGCGGATGAAAGCAGCACCTTCCCGGGCGCCGTCCTGCGGGTGTTTCAGGCAACATTCCCACTCCAGGGTAGCCCAGCCGGAATAGTCATATTGTGCCAGCTTCGAGAAGATGCCATTAAAATCAACCTGACCATCCCCCAACGAGCGAAAACGGCCTGCACGGTCAATCCACGATTGATAGCCACCATAGATGCCCTGGCGACCGGTGGGATTAAACTCGGCATCCTTGGCGTGAAACATGCCAATAACATCTTTATAAATATCAATAAACTCCAGATAGTTAAGCTGCTGAAGCACCATGTGGCTGGGATCGAAAAGTACCTGACAGCGAGGGTGTTCCCCTACCCGCTGATGAAACATTTCGAACGTCACCCCATCATGCAGATCTTCGCACGGGTGGATTTCATAACACAGGTTAATGCCCTGCTCATCGCAGGCATTGAGTACCGGCAGCCAACGTCTGGCCAACTCGTCGAAAGCCGCTTCGATTAACCCTGCCGGACGCTGCGGGAACGGAAACAGATAGGGCCAGGCCAGCGAGCCGGAGAACGTGCCCAGCTCGCTGAGACCAAGCCGTGCTGAGGCTTTGACGGCCAACAGCAGCTGCTGCCGCGCCCATTCACCGCGCGCCTGCGGATCACCATGCAGTGCCGACGGCGCAAAACTGTCGCACATGGCGTCGTAAGCCGGATGTACCGCCATCAGCTGGCCGAAAATATGGCTGGTCAGTTCACTGACGACCAGGCCATGTTCCGCCAGCATTCCGGTGAGGTCATCGCAGTAGGTCTGGCTCTCCGCCGCGGTGGCTACATCAAACAGACGCCGATCCCATGCCGGAATTTGCAATGCTTTGAAGCCGGTTTCCGACGCCCATCGGGCAATCGCAGGCAAGCTGTTGAACGGGGCTATCCCATCACTGAATTGGGCGAGATGCAGGCTTGGGCCTTTGATGGTTTTCATCGTAAACTCCTATTGTTTGTCGATTGGCAAACAATAGGAGTAAAATCGGAGAACCACAAGAAAAATTTATAAATTCTTTGGTAATAGCGCAGGTTTAAGCGATCCTGTGTGACTGAACGGCAGGCAAAATGGAGCAGCACAATGGCAGGCAGACCGCGCGAATTTGATCGCGAATATGCGCTTTTGAAGGCGCGCAATCTCTTCTGGCGACAGGGATATGAAGGTACGTCAATGTCGGATTTAGTGGCAGAACTTGGCATCGCTTCCGCGCGCATTTACAAAGCGTTCGGTTCAAAAGAACAGTTGTTCCGACAGGCCATCGCCCATTATGAAAGCCAGGAAGGCGGGTTTGCAGATCGGGCCTTCGCCGCTGAGAACAACGTGCAGGAGGCGATCAAAAAGATGCTTGTCGACGCCGTGCGCCTGTACAGCCAGGCGGAATTACCGCGAGGATGTATGGTCGTCGCCTCTGCCGCGAGTGTCAGCGCGGAAAATGATGAGATCAAAACCTGGCTGGCCGAACATCGCCTGCAACGCACGCAACAGATCATCGACCGACTGAGACAGGCGGTGGATAACGGCGAGCTACCGGATACGACCGATGCCGACAGTCTGGGAGACTATTTCGCCGTCTTTTTGCATGGTCTTTCCGTTCAGGCGCGCGACGGTGTCTCAGAAGCGCGATTGTTAGCGGCAGTTAACGTCGCGCTTAACGCGCTGCCGTATACAGCGTAATGCATTATCGCCAGCAATAAATCTTTTAATATCAACGGGTCATTAGTTTACCATCGCAGGTCAGGAGGCCTCACGATGACCACGAGACGCCACCCGTTCTCGTTTGTCTCCTTTCGCACCTCCTCACTGTCTGCATGGATGGCTATACCGACGGGAAACATCCCCGACGGTGTGTCGGACCGGGTTAAATAAAGGGCCTGCGGTTTCCCGCAGCCTGGGGCGCAGTCGCGTGGCTGACATCACTTGCCGTTTGCAAGCGCATTGACAGCACCAGCTGTAACGTTACACTAAACCGTTATTGTTGATGATCCTCATCAGAAAACGATGCAGGATCAGGCTTGTCGACCCCGTATAAAGCGGCGCGGAGAATCGCTCTCGCCCGCGCCTCGCCCACCGCTGCAAAGGAGATGTATGGCAAACATTCGCGATGTCGCAAAGCATGCTGGCGTGTCCGTCAGCACCGTATCCAACGTGCTCAATGGCCGTACCGACCAGATGCGCGAAGAGACGCTGGCGCGTATCCAGCAAAGCATGCAAACGCTCAATTACTTTCCTAATCGCGTCGCCCAGCAGCTGAAAACGGGCCAGGCCAAAATGATCGGCCTGCTGGTTCCGTCCATCGTCAACCCCAGCTTCGCCTCGCTGGTCCGTGAAGTGGATCTGGCGGCAAAAAAGCGCTTTTATCGCGTGCTGATTGGTAACACCTACCGTCAGATTGAAGAAGAAGAAGCCTTTCTGGAAGATATGTTTGCCCACGGCGTGCGCGGCATTATTGTCGCCGCCGGTGATATTGAAAAACCGCATTTTGTGCGTGCCGCCTCTCAGGGCATGATCATGGTCAACTACGACAGTCGTATGCCGGCCAGCGCCGGTTCCGGCGGTCTGGCGCTCGACAGCGTATCCATGGATAACGTCGAAGCCGGACGTTTAGCCACAGAGCATCTGATTGCGCGCGGGTGCCGACACCTGACCTTCGCCACCGTCGCCGGTATGATCCCGAGCCGCGCCCATAAAATCGAAGGCTTTCTCAGCGCGGTGCAACGCCACGGGCTATTTCGTGAGGGCATGATTGTCGAGGAGAAGACGCAAGCGGCGTACGGTGATGCGGAAATGACCGAACTGGGCCGATCGCTGGCGCAAAAAATCTGCCGCCAGTCGCGCCGTCCTGACGGTATTGTGGCAATTAATGACGCGCTCGGCATTGGGCTGATGGCCGGCCTGCACGAAGCCGGGATTAGCGTGCCGGGAGAGATCTCCATCATCGGCATCGATAACATCCCGCTCTCCGGGCTGGTTTATCCCAGATTAAGTTCGGTGATGCCTCCGCTGAGTGATATGGCGGAGGTCATGGTACAACGCCTGATTGAGCGGACGGACAACCCCTCCCTCCCGCCGCAGGAGTTTTTGTTTACGCCTTCCCTGGTGTGCCGTCAGTCGGTACGCGATGCGCCCGAGGTCTGACTCTCGCGCCGCTGTGTTTGTGCCTGTGACGGGAGAAGAACACGTTGCCCTTCTCCCGCGTCACAGTAGCGTTGGGCCGACGGTGAGCAGAATATTGGCAAAGCGGCGGGTCTCGCCAGAGGCGACAACCAGCAGGGTATCCGACGATTTCGCCAGCGCGTAAAAGGCCTCCCGGGTCACATATTCCACTGCGGTCGACTCAGCAAGCAGAGTGCGATATTCACGCGCAATCGTATTATCAAAATCATCCGGGCAGGACATCAGCACCGCTTTTTCAATATTGATGTAGCCGAGCATTTTTTGCAGGATGACCACGCTGCTAATTAAACCCGGGGAAAAATTGAGATAAATAATCCGCGCCCGCGGAGATGAGTTGGTTAAAAATGAATAATTAGCATCGGCGATAAGAATATTGGCTTTATGGCCACACTGGGCCAACGCCTGGAGCAAATCCGGATGAATAATTTCTGTTTTGATCATGACTACGTTCTCTTACTATGGGCGGGATATAACCCGCCCTGAGATTTATGCCCGATAAATACCGCCGTTAATATCCAGAGTCGCCCCGGAGATAAAGCCATCGTATTCCGAGGCAAGGAAGCAGATCGCGCGTGCGATATCTTCAGGCGTACCGGCTCTTCCCAGCGGAATATCTTCGATAGTCCGATCGGCCGAGGCCTGAGTGGTATGCTGGTTATGAAAACGTGTCCCCAGAATCAGCCCTGGCGCCACCGCATTCACCCGAATACCAAACTCGCCAAGCTCTGCGGCAAGGGAGCGGGTCCACGTCAGCACCGCGCCTTTAGTCATCGAATAGACCAGCGATCCGGAGTGCCCGCCGGAGCGTCCGGCTAACGAGGCGAGATTGACGATACTCGCGCCGTCAGTCGCCTCTTTTAACCACGGCAGCGCCGATTGAGTCACATTGAGCATGGTCGTCATATTGACATCAATGACGGTACGCCAGAACTGCGGGTCAATTTCACCGAGCCATTTGCGGGCAATAATTCCCCCGACGTTATTCACCAGAATATCGATGCCACCTAAGAACGCTGCCCCCGCGGCAACGCAGCGCGCCGCATCCGCCTCGTTGGTCAAATCCGCATAGCCGCAGGCGGCCTTGGCTCCCCGCTGTTGGGCAATCGCGATTAATTCTCTGGGGCCTTCTTCACCGCTGAAATAGTGAATATAGATATCACATCCGGCCTCAATTAATTTTCTCGCAGTCTCTTTACCAATACCTTGCTCAGCGCCAGTAATAAAAACTTTCTTTCCCGTTAATGACCCCATTGCATACTCCTGTTTCAGAATAAATCCGCCATCGGCGCATAATATTTATCAGCGAGAGATTCAGGACGTTGTTATCCCCACCTGCAGGCGTGTTAAATATCAGAACCTGAGCGATACCTGTTGACCTTGCGCCCTGCCGATATTGACAGGACGCCTCTTTTAACCGTGTTTAAATAACGGAATACTGTTGACGACTGGATTCACAATTAATAACCAGCGAGCCCCGGCAACCATGTTGTTAATGGTGGGACCATAGCCACGATAATAATCCCGACGAAGACTACCGCCAGATATTTTGCCATGGGCCGAATAACGTGTTTCATCTCCACGCCGCAAATGGCGCAAGTGGTATAAAGACCGAGTCCGATAGGCGGTGAAAAGAGACCAAAACCCATTGCCATAATCATAATGATGCCGAAATGCAGCGGGCTGAAACCAAGCTGAACGGCGATCGGTACCAGAATCGGCGCAAAGATAATCAGCGCCGGAGCCCCTTCCAGAACGGCGCCAAAAATAACCAGAATAACGATGGTTAATAGCAGAAACAGCCAGGCTCCCTGCTCAACCCCAATGCTGACCAGTAATTCCGCTATTTGCTGCGGGATCATCTGTATCGTCAGCGCATAAGAAAGGCTGGTGGCGCAGGCGACGATAAACAGCAGCACTCCGGACATGGCGGCGATATCGATAAACATTTTTACCGTCGCTTTGAACGTCAGTTCACGAAATGCAAGGCGACCGACGACGATGGCGTAAATCACTGCAAAAGCGGAGATTTCTGTCGAGGTGGCGATCCCCATCATGACGCCGCGGCCAATCATAAAGATCATCACCAGCCCAACGGCGGCACCAAGGTAGAGCTGCGTGCGCGGCCGTAATACCGGATACGCTTCGCTAACGTTGATTTTGCCGCCAAACCGGTTGGCGGCAATCATCAGCAGTACCAGCAGGCAGACGGCAGGCACCAGGCCTGCAATAAACAGCGCGCCAATCGAGATGTTCGCGACAAAACCCATAACAATCAGATTCACGCAAGGTGGGATTGTTTCGGCCATCACGGCCGAGGCGGCAAACACCCCGGCGGCCTCTTCGCCATCCTGTTTAGCCCGACGCACCGCCGGCATCAGCACGCCGCCAACCGCCGCAACATCTGCCAGTTTGGAGCCGGAGATCCCGGAGAAAAAGGCCATCGACAGTACGGTAGTCATATTGAGGCCGCCGCGAAAGCGCCCCATGCCACGCACGATAAGTTCAACGAGCCGCGTTGACATCCCGTTGATCTCCATGGCGGCACCGGCAAGCAGGAAGAACGGAATAGCCAACAGCACGAAGTGATCTACCCCCGCCGCGACCTGCTGGGAGAAAAAGACAAACGGTAATGACGGATCGCAGATAAAGAACACCATCGCCGACAGACCAAGGGTAAACGCAATCGGTACGCCGGCGAGAATACCGAGCACAAAGCAGATCAGCATTAGCCCGGCAGCAGCGCTGGCGGGATCGGCCATGAGCGAAAGTTTCATATAGCCAATGGCGGCCAGAACCACAATGCCAAGGCCGCTGAACAGCACAACCCGAACACGTTCTCGCAAGGCCAGCTCCAGCGCCGCCACCATCATAACCAGCGAACCAATCAGCACCGGAATGACGTAGATTGTCTGCGGTAAACCGGTCTCCGTGGTTTGCAATCGCGCGGCCTGCACCAGGTCGTAGCTGGAAACGACGAGCCCAACCGAGACCAGAAACAGGATCCAGCGGCTGGCATGAACGACATAGGGTCGAACCCGTTCAGGCAGGAAACGCAGGAACAGATCGACGCCAATATGACCCCCTTTCGCCGTCGAGGTGGCCACGCCGAAAAACACCAGCGCAATCATCAGCGCGCGAGCCACCTCTTCGGCCCAATGAATGGGCGAGTGCAGCGCATAGCGCCAGATGACGGATGCAAACACCACCAGCACGTTGATAAACAGCACCAGCGCTCCGGCCCAGGCGGTTAAGGTGGTTAAAAAGCGGCTCAGTTTGCCCAATAGCGCAAGGGCAACGCACCCGTCCTTTGCTTTAATAGAGATATCAGCCATGTTGAATCTTCTCCACAAGATTGCCAATCTCACCGCTTAACCCCGCCGTGGCACGGGCGGGTTAAGCGGCGCCGATCATGACGGGTCTTTTGCCGCCGCGGTAATTTCATCAACGATGGGCTTCATATCCGGATATTGCTTGAGGAACGACTGCCACACGGGCTGCACCTGCTGATAGAAGAACTGGCGATCGGTTTCGCGGAACGTCACCCCTTTTGCTTCAAGGTTCTTTATTGCTTCCTGTTCTTTTTTACCCGCTTGCATGCGTTCATAGTCCGTCGCCTCTTTCGCCGCCGCCAGCACGTCCGCACGCAGCTCCGGCGGGATTTGTTCGAAACTCTTTTTATTCATCGCAATCATCAGCGGGTTGTAGCTGTGGCGAGTCAGGGTGCCGTTTTTGATGATTTCATAATATTTGCTCGCATAAATCGTCGGAGCATCGTGCTCTACGCCGTCAATAACGCCCATTTGCAGGCTGGAATAGACTTCACCGCCCGGCATCGGGATCGCCACCGCCCCCATATGGTTTAACGTGGCAATGAAATTAGGCACCGGCAGCACGCGAATTTTCAGGTTCTTTAAATCCTCCGGCTTTTCAATCACCTTTTTGGTATAAATATTACGCGCGCCGAGGTTAAAGCCGTAGCCGAGCACCATCACGTTGGCTTTATCCATCATTAAGGCGGAGAGTTTTTCCCCGGCGCTGCCGTCCAGCGCTTTCCCTACCTGACTGTAATCTTTAAATAAATAACCCAGATCCAGGACGCCCATTTCAGGTACCAGCGTGGCCCAAATGGATGTACCGGA
>OFCH01000637.1_pt1 | contig 10770 bp, 10 predicted proteins | sample 1520771 | NCBI WGS metagenome assembly OFCH01 (sample SAMEA2699034, study PRJEB24076) | metagenome | biome: Human gut stool | place: Spain | collected 2012-10-23 | reverse complement strand
AGACGGCGGAGACGAAGGTATCGCGTCGCGACGATTTTTCCTGCCGCAATGCCGGGTTCCCGGGGCCGGGCGAATCCGGCCCTGGGGCGTTCACCTGCAGCGCAGGAAACAGAAATATGGTGAACGGAATATTCCCCAGAACATATGTTCCAGAGTGCGAAGCCCCTTTCACGCCAGCCACCGTTTACCGGCTCGCCCTGGCCTGCGATAAACCCAAAAAAGCGGGTCACCTTTCAGTGACCCGCATGACGGGCTTTCGGGGTTGCCGCTCATCCCCGGACGTCAGGGGACGACGGCAGGGAACCACGACGTCTTAAATGACGCCCTGCGCCAGCATGGCATCGGCCACTTTGACGAAACCGGCGATATTGGCGCCGCGGACGTAGTTGGTCTGCTGCGCTTCGCCACCGTATTCAACACAGGCGTGGTGAATATCCAGCATGATGTGATGCAGGCGGGCGTCGACTTTCTCCGCCTTCCAGCTCATACGGGCTGCGTTCTGCGCCATTTCGAGGCCAGAAGTGGCGACGCCGCCGGCGTTCGCGGCCTTGCCAGGGGCGAACAGCACACCGGCATCGAGGAACAGATCGGTGGCGGCGATGGTGGTCGGCATGTTAGCGCCTTCGGCAACGGCCTTCACGCCGTTAGCGATCAACAGACGCGCTGCATCGGCGTCCAGTTCGTTTTGCGTGGCGCAAGGCAGCGCGATATCCACGGGAACGGACCACGGCTGTTTGCCTTCAAGGTAGGTCAGACCAAACTCGCGGGCGTAGTCGGCAACCCGGCCGTCGCGGCTGGCTTTGATTTCGCACAGACGGGCCAGTTTTTCCGGGGTAAAGCCAGCTTCATCGACAACGGTGCCGCTGGAGTCGGAGGCGGTGATCACGCGGGCGCCGAGGGCCATCGCTTTTTCGATAGCATACTGCGCCACGTTACCGGAACCGGAAACCGCGACTCGCATCCCTTCGAAGCCCAGGCCGTGACGCTTGAGCATCGCGTCGGTGAAGTACACCAGACCGTAGCCGGTCGCTTCCGGACGAATCAGACTGCCGCCGAAGGAGAGCCCTTTGCCGGTGAAGACGCAGGCGCTGTTGTTGGAGAGTTTACGCATCATCCCGGCCATAAAGCCGACTTCACGACCGCCCACGCCAATATCGCCTGCCGGAACGTCGGTGTCCGGGCCCAAATGGCGATACAGTTCGGTCATCAGCGCCTGACAGAAGCGCATCACTTCACCGTCGCTCTTACCTTTCGGATCGAAGTCGCTGCCGCCTTTTCCGCCGCCCATTGGCAACGTAGTGAGGGCGTTTTTAAAGGTCTGTTCAAAGCCGAGGAACTTGAGAATCGACAGGTTAACCGACGGGTGGAAACGCATGCCGCCTTTGTACGGGCCAATTGCCGAGTTGAACTGCACGCGCCACGCGCGGTTAACCTGAACCTGATTGCGGTCGTCGACCCAGACGACGCGGAACTGAATAGCACGCTCTGGTTCAACCAGACGTTCCAGCAAAGAGAGCTGGCGATAGCGCGGGTTTTCCTCAAGGAAAGGCCACAGCGTGGTCATAACTTCGCGGACGGCCTGAGCAAACTCGGTTTGATGCGGGTCGCGCTGTTGAACGCGGGTGAGAAAACTTTCCAGAGTGCACATCTGATCCATAGATATAATTTCCCCTTATGGTTGTGGTTGCATGTATACGCGTCACGTTGCAGATTGCTTCGCTGCCCGCTTCGGGAGCGCTTCTGCGGCCGCCCGATGCAATCTGAATGATTTTGTATCTCTTTTTTTATTATTCGGCCCTTGAAAAGACCGATTTTCCGACTATAACACCGGGAATCGTTAGGCAAGCAAGGAAAAATTATCCAGACAGCAAAATTTATAATCTGGCGTCAGTCATAACTAAAAACGATGACGCCAGTGGCAGGGAATTAGCGGGGAAGATCGGCGGCGCGTTGGGCAATAAACGCGTTCAGTAGCGGAATATCTGCCGGAGCAAGGTCGAAGGTGAGCGCCTCTTGCGGCGTGCACCAGCGCAGCTGACGGTGATAGTGGGCGGCAGGAAGGCCGCTAAAGCGCGCCACCCACCAGGCGTGCAGGTGAATCAGGCGGCCGGAGACCTCCCGTTGATGGCTGGCGATATAGCGCTCAACCTCCGCCGTGATGCCGAGCTCCTCCTGCAGCTCGCGGATAAGCGCCTGCGGCTGGCTCTCGCCGGGCTCCACTTTGCCGCCGGCAAATTCCCATAGGCCGGGCTGATCGGCATGGGGCGGGCGTTGCGCCAGCAGAATTTTGCCGTCCTGTTCAATAATGGCGGCTACAACATCAAGCGTTTTTTGCATCTGAATCATCGTTCCGGGCAGGATAATGGCCTATTATCACCGCCTTTATCTTTGCCAGACAACCTTTAGCCCATCGGAGATATGCTGTGCTCGATAGTCATCTGCATCCTCGCCTGAAACCCTTGCTCAATGTTTGCGCCGCGCGGCTGGAGCGCCTCGGCGCCTCTGCCGACGGCGTGACCCTGACGGGCTTCGCCATTGGTGTTCTGGCGCTGCCGTTTCTGGGGCTTCGTTGGTACGGGGCGGCGTTGGCGGCGATTGTCGTGAACCGGCTTCTCGATGGCGTAGATGGCGCGCTGGCGCGTCGCCGCGGGTTGACCGACGCGGGGGGATTTCTCGATATCTCCCTCGACTTTCTGTTTTATGCCCTGGTACCGTTTGGGTTTATTATCGCCGATCCGGCGCAAAACGCCGTGGCCGGGGGCTGGCTGCTTTTTTCTTTTATCGGAACCGGCAGCAGTTTTCTCGCCTTTGCCGCGCTGGCGGCAAAACATCAGATAGCCAACCCGGGCTATGCGCATAAATCGTTTTACTACCTGGGAGGATTGACGGAGGGGAGTGAAACCATCCTGCTGTTCGTGCTGTGCTGCCTGTTTCCCGCATATTTCGCCTGGCTGGCGTGGCTGTTCGGCGCGCTCTGCTGGCTGACCACCGCCACCCGTATTTACAGTGGCTACCTGGCGCTGAAGCAGCTTCAGCGCCAGGCATAACGCGGTTACTGGCTGTTATCCGGGCCGCGCACGCCGGTCTGCACCGGGTTTTTCGGGTCGCTGCTCCACTCGTACCAGCCGCCATCGTACACCGAGATATTTTTCCAGCCCATGGCGCGGGCGTACATAAAGGTCTCTGAGGCGCGCCAGCCGGTGCCGCAGTAGAAAGAGACCTGCTGGTCGGGACGAATATTCCACTGTCGCCACATGGCGGTGATATCCTCCGCGCTGCGCATGGTGCCGTCCGGGTTGTGGAAGTCTTCCATGTGGGTGGAGTCGCTCCCGGCGTGCCCCCAGCGGGCGCCGGCAATCTCGCCTTTTGGCTTGATATAGCTGTAGCCGCTGGTGGTGCCGATAAACTCCGGCCAGGAACGGATACTGACCAGCGATGCATCCTGACGATGCAGCAGCGCGCGCGCCTGCTCCATATTCAGCATCAGCTGCGGCTGGCCGGGAATCGGCGCGCCGAAGTCAGGCGCCGGTTTTTGTTCCGGCGGCATGCCGCGTTCGACCGGCAGACCGGCATCGGACCAGCTTTTCCAGCCGCCGTCGAGCAGACGCACGTCTTTCACCCCGGCGTACAGCAGAATCTGCGCCACGCGGGCGGCGGCGTAGACGTCGCGACCGTAGAGAATCACCGTGGTGTCATGACGAATGCCCTGTTTCGCCAGCAGTGCTTTCAGCTGGGCATCGGAGACCTTATTCCACAGCGGTTCGCTTTCGACCTCGTTGGTGTCGATATATCCGGCGCCGGGAATATGATTCAGCAGATAGAATTTGGGCGCGCCCCAGGCGGCTTCAATCACTTTCCACTGTCCGGCCGGAGCGGCGGTCACCGCTTTACCCTGCTGGAGATCGTGCAGCCACTGCGGGTAAACCAGCTGCTCAAAGTGCGGCAGCTTTTGCAGACGTTCGGGGTGACTCAGCGCATCGCTAAGGGTACTGAGATGGGTAAACCCGGCGGCCTGCAGGCGTGCGGCGACTTTCGCGTTGTCTGTATCGCTGCCGTACAGCGCAACGGGGGTATCGGCCCGCAGCTGATGCTGTTGGGCCCACGCGCTAAGCTGTTCATCGTTCATGGCGCTGAGCCAACTGGCGGAGAGATTCAGCGCCTGCGGTTCGTGACCCTGCGGGCCGTTAGGCTGTTGGGGCCAGCCGTTGTAGAACGCGCTGAGGCGTGTATCAATCGCGATACCGTGCTGCTGTTGGAGCGCGGAGAGCGTTAGCGTTGACATGGTTTCAGCGGCGAAGGAGGGGGAAGCAGCAAGCCCGATCAGCAGGGCGAGTGCGGTCAATTGAGAAACACGTTTCATCGAAATGCCCGACAAGAGAAAATTGAGCGCACATTTTCCGCTGCCTCCGTGGGGAATTCTTTGCGATAACGCAGGTTAGCAGGGTTTTCATTGCCAGTCGCGGATATTCAGACAGCGGCCGCGGTCGGGAATATCGCCACTGTCGTGGGTCACCAGCACCGCCGGAATGGCGAGGCGCGCCAGCTCATCAAATACCCAACGGCGAAAACCGGCGCGTAGTTCGGCATCCAGGCGGTTAAACGGCTCATCCAGCAGCAGTGCCAGCGGGCGCGCCAGCAGGGCGCGGAGCAGGCTGACGCGGGCGCGCTGGCCGCCGGAGAGTGTCGCCGGATCGCGGGAATAGAACCCGGCCAGCCCGGCCCGCTCCAGCGCCTGCTGCACCTGAATTTTGCGCGCCGCGCCGCGGATGTCGGCCGGCAGCGCCAGCAGCAGGTTTTGCCCGACGCTGAAGTGGTCGAACAGCAGCGCATCCTGAAATAAAATCCCAATCCGCCGCCGCTCGGTGGGGCGTTCATCGCAGCGTTCGTTGTAGAGCCACAGTTCGCCGCTGGCGTGAAAAGGGGCCTCCAGCGCGCCAATCATCCAGGCGAACAGCGTAGATTTGCCGCTGCCGGATGGCCCCATCAGCGTCAGTACTTCTCCCGGAGAAACGGAAAATGCGATTTCCCGCAGCAGGGGACGGTGATGCAACGTCAGGGTCAGATTGTTTACGGTGAGCACTAGCGTAATCCTCGTCGATAGCGGCCAGCCAGCCATGCCAGCAGGGCGGTCAGGGAAAAGACCATCGCCGGTAGCAGCAGTTGCCATAATGCCTGCGCGGCGAGCGTTTGCGTATCGCCGCCGCTGCTGAGCGCTACGGCTTCGCTGGTTAATGTCGGCGTCCGGCCGGCCCCCAGCCACAGGGTGGGCAGATACTGGGCAATGCTTACCGAGAAGCCGACCGCCAGCGCCATCAGCAGCGGGCGCACCAGCATCGGAAGTTTTACCCGCCAGACGCGTTGCCAGCGTCCCCAGCCAAGGGTTCGCGCGACCAGTTCCAGACGCGGATCGCGGTGACGCCACGCCGGACGCAGAACAAACAGCATCCACGGAACCACCCACAGCAGATGGCCCCACAAGACGGTGGCAAATTGCCCATCCTGCCAGGTATACAGCGCCAGTTGATACTGACCGTCGGCCAGCGGCAGCGCGGGCAGAACCAGCGGTAGCCAGACCCAGCTATCGCCGCGGGAAGGACCGCACTCCAGCCACAGCAGGCAGACAAGCGCCCCTGCCAGAGAGGCGAGAAGCGCCAGCCCCAGGCTGTTCGCCAGGCTATCGTTTAGCGGAGAGGCGCTCTGCGCCAGCGCCGCCAGCAGCAGCGCGCAAAGCAGGCCGCTCAACGGCAGGCCGATTGCCAGCAGCCGTCCGGCGAGCGCGCGCGGCTGCGGACGACGAATGCCTCGCAGGTCAGGGATCTGTCGCTGCCAGAGACGCCATCCACCCCAGGCGCAAACAAGCACCCCTCCCAGGATGAGCAGCAACAGCAGGCTGGCGAGGGCACCTTTCGCCTGCTGCATATCATCACCCTGGTTTAACCATTGCCAGGCGAGTACCGCAAGCGTAGGCGGGTTGCCCGGGCCGATCACCAGCGCGACATCCACCGTCGACAGGCTCCATGCGGTGGTGGCCACCAGAACGATAGCAAGTGAAGGCAACAGCGTCGGCAGTATCAGCCAGTTGAGACACTGCCAGCGGCCGTATCCCTGGCTTTTCAGGACCGTAGCCTGCTCGGCCAGGCGTTTTTCGCTCAGAAGACCGTAGATCGCCCACAGCAAAAATCCGCTCTCTTTGATGGCCATCGTCAGCCCCAGACCAATGCCGTAGCGATCGGCCGGCGGGGAGCAAACGGAACAGACGCGATACAGCCAGCCGCCTTCGGCGAAAAGGAGCAGCGCGCCGGTGGCAAAGGCGACGTGGGGCACGGCTAACAGGAGCGGCAGGCGTCCCGCCAGCTGCCGCCAGCCGCGGGAGGGCCAGAGCGCGGCGACGAGAGTCAGACTTATCAGCAGCGCGCCGCCGACCGCGAGGAGCGTGGAGATCAGGGTCGCCGCCAGCGCCTGCCAAATCTGAGGATCGGCGAACAGCGCCTGCCAGCAGGCGAGGCGGAACGCCGGCGCGAGCATGAGCGCAATGGCCGGGAAGACGGGCAGGTAAATCAGCGCCATGATTCCCCAGGCCAGCAGAATCAGTGGGTACCGTAACGGCGCAGCCATTCCTGCTCCAGGGCATCAACCCAGGCCGCGTGGGGTTCCGCCAGTACCGGCGGCGGGTTCTGCGGAGCCAGCGCCTGCAGGGCCTGGCGCTGGTCGTCGGGTAAGCTCTGCGGGTTCAACACGCTGGGGTCGCCCCACACCGCCGGATCGGCTTTACGCAGCTGCGCCGCCGGGGAGAGCAGGAAGTTGGTCACCACTCTGGCGCCCGCCGGGGCGCGCGCATTGGCTGGAATGGTCACGAAGTGCACATTGCCGAGCATCCCGCGCTCAAAACCAAAGCCATAGCTGTCCTTCGGCAGCTCGCCGCTGACCGCTTTTTGCCGGGCATGCAGCGGGTTAAACGTCAGCGACAGCCGAAGCGTACCGGTTGCCAGCATGGCATCCATGCGGGCCGGCGAGGCCGGGAAGTCGCGCCCCTCCCGCCACAGCAGGGGATGAAGCCGGTCGAGATAGCGCCACAGCGGTGCGGTGACGGCGGCAAACGTCTGCGGCTCCGGGGGGCGACGCAGCGCTTCCGGGCGTTCCGTCAGAGTCATCAACAACTGTTCGAGGAAGGCGGTACCGGTAAAGTCCGGCGGACGCGGATAGGTGACCTCGCCGCGATGCGCGGCGGCAAAGGTCAGCAGCGCCTCCGGGCTGTCTGGCGGCGTCGGCGTCTGCGTACGTCGGGCGATAAAGGTGAGCTGCGCGCTGCCCCACGGGGACTCTGCGCCTTCGGTCGGCAGGGAGAAATCTTCACGCACCGGCTGGCGGGTATCAACATAGCGCCAGTTTGGCAGCGTCTCCGCCCATCCGGTTTGCAGCAGGTTGGCGGTTTTCAGGGTACGGAAGTTCTCGCCGTTGACCCACAGCAGATCGACGGAGCCATGATGCTTGCGCCCGGCGCGGGCTTCCGTTTGCAGGCGCTTTACCGTATCTGCGGCATCGGCGATATGCACAATGCGCAGGTCGATAGCATAGTCGCGTTTCACCTCCGCGCTGACCCAGTCGAGATAGCGATTTACCGCCGGGTCGCCGCCCCAGGCATTAAACCACACCGTCTGTCCGCGGGCCTGGCGGGCGATCTGTTGCCAGCTATCGTCGGCGTGAGCGGCAAGCGGGGCCCACAGCAGCGCCGCGAGCCAGAGTAAACAGTAGCGCATGATCCGCTCCTTATGATTTGGTGTCTTCTGAAGAGGTTGGCTGAGGGATCTGGCACAGGCCCTGAGCCGGGATCGCCATGGCGGAATTAAACCGTGCCGACAAATTTTGTAAGCCGATCAGCGCCGTGAGTTCGGTCAGGGCCTGGGCATCAAATCGCGCCAGGAGTTTGCCGCGCAGCGCATCGTCGACGGTTGGCGGCGTAAGGCTGGCGGCTTCGGCATACTCCAGCGCCAGACGTTCGTCTTCGCTGAACAGCGGGCTCTGGCGCCAGCGGACGACGGCGAAGAGCTTCTCGGCGCTGCCGGTGCGTTCAGCCAGCTTCATGCTGGTGATATCCACGCAAAATTCGCACAGACACATCTGAGCGATGCGGGCGCTGACCAGCGCGCGTAGCACCGGATCAAGGGGCGAACGCTTGCGTTCAAGATAGCCGACAAACATCGACACCAGATAAAAGACCAGCGGAATACGCCCCCACCAGCGAATAGGGCTAAGCACCTCGCCGTAGTGGCGACGATGCAGCCAGGCCTGCGGGCGCAGGATCAGGGGGATGGTACGCAGCGGCGGCAACCTCATCAGGATTTCCTCTTATGACATTCGAGATAGCAGGCTTTAGCAATAAAGATAATCAGCGTCAGCGCAAACAGAACGGATAAGGCGGTCATAAACCAGAATGTCCCGCCGGTTAACTGGCTGCCCACCCACGAGTACACTATCGTGGCGGGCAACTGGCCGATGCCGGTGGCAAACATAAACTGGCGAAAGCGAATCGACGTCAGACCCGCCGCATAGCTGATGGGATCAAAGGGGACAAACGGCAGCAGCCGGCAGATCAACACCGTCTGGTGGCCGTAGCGGTCGAAGAAAGCGTCCATACTGCGCAGCACCGTTTTTCCGGTCAGCTTCTCAACCGCTTCACGGCCCAGCACCCTGGCGATAAAAAAACACAGCGCGGCGCCGGCCATGGCGCTGACCCAGGAAAGGGCACCGCCCCAGAAGGCGCCAAACAGCGACGCGTTTGCGAAGGTGATCAGAAAGGCGGGGAGCGGTGCCACGACAGCCTGCAGGATCATTAAGGCGAAAGAAACCAGGGCCGCCTGCGGACCGTAGGCGTGAATAAAGCGCTCAATGGCGTGCTGATCTAAGGCGGAAAAAACCGCCAGACTGTGCTGAATAAACGCATTCACGGCGGGGATACGCCACCAGGCGACGAGCCCGGCCACGACAATGAGGATCAGCGCCGTGCGAGCGTACCAGATGAGACGGGCGTTATTTTTCTTCATGGCTAACCTGCAGTTTGTCGGGATCGATCTGCCGCCGCCGGGCAAAGATTTTGGCGCCCTGAATGATGCCAAATAAGGCGAGGCCGGCCAGACTCAGTTTCAGCATAAACCCCAACGTAATGCCCTCTCTGGCGAGTTCGCTCGCCATCAGGGTATAGATAAACAGCCCTGGCAGGGTTGTCAGGACCGAGATCAGCATAAATGAGCCGAACGGAATGGCCGTCAGACCATAGGCATAGTTTTGAATGTTGTACGGAAACAGCGGCACCAGGCGGGTAAAAATCAGGAAATCAGTACCGCTGCGGGCAATACCACGCTCAATCGCCTGAAAGGTCGCGGTATGTCCGGCATATTTCAGCAGCAGATCCCGACCCAGCCAGCGGGCCAGCAAAAACGAGAGCGCCGAGGCCACCGTGGCCGCACACAGCGATAACAGGGTGCCCCATACCGGGCCAAAGACCACGCCTCCGACCATCACCAGGATACTGCCCGGAATCAGGCACAGGGTCGCGACGATAAATAAGGCAACATAGAGCGTCCAGCCGAGCGGGCCGCTGTGTTGAATCAGCGACTGGAGATGGCGGAAGTGGGTCACCAGATCGGCAAAGCCGGAGAAGGAGATCATCGCCAGCGTGGCGCAGAGCAGGGCGAAAATCAGCAGCAGCCGGGATTCTGCTTTATGACGGCTTCTTTTGCATGGGGGATCTCCTGTTTTAACCGCGTTCCGTGAACCTCCACCCCGCTTGCCAGGGTGTGCGCGACAGTATAATAAATGGCGAGCTACAACAATGTCTTACCGCGGGTTTATTGATTTTGCTCAGAATAAGCGGACTCTCCGCGACCGTCAGGCCGGGAGAGTCGACGGAGAAAACGCGTTACGGTTTGAAGGTGGCCCAGACCGGCGCATGGTCAGACGGTTTTTCCATACCGCGAATGTCGTAATCAATACCGGTTTCTACGCAGCGCTGCGCCAGCGGAGAGCTTGCCAGCAGCAGGTCGATACGCAGACCGCGGTTATCGTCAAAGCCTTTGGAGCGGTAGTCAAACCAGGAGAAGCGATCCTGGTTGTCCGGGTTGGCCTGACGCCAGGTGTCAACCAGACCCCAGTCCAGCAAACGCGCCATCCACTCGCGCTCTTCCGGCAGGAATGAGCACTTACCGGTGCGCAGCCAGCGCTTGCGGTTCTCTTCGCCAATGCCGATGTCAAGGTCGGTTGGGCTGATGTTCATATCGCCCATGATCAGCAGCGGATTATCTTTGTTCAGTTCGCTATCAAGATAGTTTTGCAGGTTCTGGTAGAACGCCGCTTTTGCCGGGAACTTGGTTTCGTGGTCGCGGCTTTCGCCCTGCGGGAAGTAGCCGTTGATCACCGTGACATTCCCGAATGCCGACGGAATTTCCGCCATGATGATGCGGCGCTGGGCCTCTTCGCCATCGTTGGGGAAACCGCGGCGTACGGCGACCGGCGTCTCTTTGGTCAGCAGCGCCACGCCATAGTGCCCTTTTTGACCGTGGTAGAACACGTTGTACCCGAGCTTTGCAACCTCTTCGAGCGGAAACATGTCGTCGTGTACTTTGGTTTCTTGTAAGCCAATGACGTCAGGCTGATGTTTGTCGACGATGGCGGCCAGCTGGTGGGGGCGGGCACGCAGGCCGTTGATATTAAAAGAGAGAAATTTCATAGTCGCTGCCACTGTGCAAGGTGAATAGTGCAGGGATGGTAGCAGAA
>OFCH01000636.1_pt1 | contig 10772 bp, 9 predicted proteins | sample 1520771 | NCBI WGS metagenome assembly OFCH01 (sample SAMEA2699034, study PRJEB24076) | metagenome | biome: Human gut stool | place: Spain | collected 2012-10-23 | reverse complement strand
TGGTATTATCGATGATGCAGTAAATGATGTGACCGAGGGAATTGATGATGCAGTAGATGATATGACTGATAATGGAGCAACGGATAAGGGTACAGTACGATAGAAAAAGTCGTTTGCAAATGCGTTAAAAGTAATAACATGTAACATAGAGGGAGAGAAACTGATATTTGGTTTTCTCTTCCTTTTTTGACTTTACTATGATAAAATGGTGAAGTGATTGAGGCACAAAATGATGTGAAATAGTATTTAAAAGGCAGAAAGGCGGATTATACCATGAAATTCAGACCTTGTATTGATATACATAACGGAAAAGTAAAACAGATTGTTGGCGGTTCACTTTGCGATAAAGGGGATACAGCAAAAACGAATTTCTCTTCAGAGTTGGATGCTGCATATTACGCAAAGATGTATCAGAAAGACGGGTTGTCAGGAGGACATATTATTTTACTGAATCCTCCGACTTCAGAATATTATAAAGAGACAAAAAAGCAAGCACTATCAGCATTACAGGCATATCCGAAAGGCATGCAGATCGGTGGCGGGATAACAGCGGAAAATGCACAGGAATATTTGCAGGCAGGTGCAAGTCATGTGATTGTAACTTCTTATGTATTTCAAGATGGGAAATTTCATCAAGATAATTTACAGAAGTTATTGCAGGAAGCAGGAAAAGAAAAGTTAGTATTGGATTTGAGCTGTCGCAAAAAAAACAATGATTATTATGTTGTGACAAATCGTTGGCAGACATTTACGGAAGTGAAATTAAATGAAAAGACATTAGATGAATTGGCAGGATATTGTGATGAATTCCTAATCCATGGTGTGGATGTAGAGGGAAAATCATCAGGAGTAGAGCTGGAACTCGTCGAAATGCTCGGAAAGTGGAATGGTACAAAGATTACATATGCCGGGGGTATTGGAAGTATAGATGATTTGAAGAAATTTGAAGAAGCCTGTGGCGGGAAAATGGATTATACGATAGGAAGTGCATTTGTTTTTATTGTCCCCTAAGTGTTCTCCCACCAAATTGTTAAAAGCAGTATACAAAACTGTACGAAACAGTAATTGAATTTAAGCTCAATTAGTGATAAAATGGAGAATAGAGTAAAATTAGACAAGGAGTACACTACTGATTATGGGTTTAATACAGAAAATATTTGGCACACATAGTGAAAACGAATTAAAACGAATATATCCAATAGTTGATCAGATTGAAGCATTGGATTCACAGATGCAGGCACTTTCTGATGAGGAATTAAGAGGAAAAACAAAAGAATTTAAACAACGTCTGAATGAGGGGGAAACATTAGACGATATTTTACCGGAAGCATATGCAACAGTACGTGAAGCGGCTTATAGAAGTCTTGGTATGAAACATTATCGTGTACAGTTGATTGGTGGTATTATTTTACATCAGGGACGAATTGCAGAGATGAGAACAGGTGAAGGTAAGACACTGGTTTCTACATTACCTGCTTATTTGAATGCATTGAGCGGAAAAGGCGTTCACATTGTAACAGTCAATGATTATCTTGCAAGACGTGATGCAGAGTGGATGGGAAAAGTACACCAGTTTTTAGGACTGACAGTCGGAGTAGTTCTCAATAGTATGGAAAGTGAAGAGAGACGTGCGGCTTACGATTGTGATATTACTTACGTAACCAATAACGAGCTTGGATTTGATTATCTGAGAGATAATATGGTTATTTATAAAGAGCAGCTTGTACAACGCGGATTGAATTTTGCAGTTATTGATGAGGTCGACTCAGTATTGATCGATGAGGCAAGAACACCATTGATTATTTCTGGACAGAGCAGTAAATCTACAAAATTGTATGAAGCTTGCGATATCCTGGCACGTCAGTTAGAACGTGGAGAGGCAAGTGGTGAATTCTCTAAGATCAATGCAATCATGGGAGAAGATATCGAGGAAACAGGCGACTATATTGTAAATGAGAAAGAGAAATCTGTAAACCTGACAGAAGATGGTGTGAAGAAGGTAGAGAAATTCTTCCATATTGAAAACCTTGCCGATCCGGAAAATCTTGAGATTCAGCATAATATTATTCTTGCATTGCGTGCACATAACCTTATGTTCCGTGATCAGGATTATGTGGTAACACCAGAGGGAGAGGTTGTTATTGTTGATGAGTTTACAGGTCGTATCATGCCTGGACGCCGTTATTCAGATGGTCTCCATCAGGCAATCGAGGCTAAAGAGCATGTAAAAGTGATGAGGGAAAGCAAAACTCTTGCAACGATTACATTCCAGAATTTGTTTAATAAATATGAGAAAAAGAGTGGTATGACAGGTACTGCCTTGACAGAGGAAAAAGAATTTAGAGATATTTATGGAATGGATGTTATCGAAATCCCAACAAACCTTCCGGTTCAGAGAAAAGATTTGGATGATGCTGTTTATAAGACAAAAGAGGAAAAATATAAGGCTGTTGTAGAGGCAGTAAAAGAAGCACATGCAACAGGTCAGCCTGTTCTGGTAGGTACAATTACAATTGACGTATCAGAGTTACTTAGCAGGATGTTGAAAAAAGAGGGAATCCCTCACAATGTTTTGAATGCAAAATACCATGAGCAGGAAGCTGAGATTGTAGCAGATGCCGGAATACATGGAGCTGTTACAATTGCTACAAACATGGCTGGTCGTGGTACGGATATTAAGCTGGATGATGAATCAAAGGCAGCAGGTGGATTGAAGATTATTGGTACAGAGCGTCATGAATCCCGCCGTATTGATAATCAGCTGCGTGGTCGTGCAGGTCGTCAGGGTGATCCGGGAGAGTCTCGTTTCTATATTTCTTTGGAAGATGATTTGATGAGATTATTTGGTTCCGAGAAATTGATGTCTGTATTTAACACTTTAGGTGTAGAAGACGGAGAGCAGATTGAACATAAGATGCTTTCTAATGCAATAGAAAAAGCACAGAAGAAAATTGAAAGCAATAACTATGGAATCCGTAAGAATTTATTAGAATACGATCAGGTTATGAATGAACAGCGTGAAATCATTTACGAAGAGAGACGACGCGTTCTGGATGGCGAGAGTATGCGCGATACAGTTTATAATATGATCACAGAATATGTGGAAAATCTGGTCGATCGCTGTGTGTCACCGGATGTAGATCCGGAAGAATGGGATTTGACAGGACTTGAAGTTTCACTTCATGATGTTATTCCGCAATTAAAATTCCCTATAGCAAAAGAAGTTGAAGATATGCAGCAGAAGGAACTGAAGCATTTATTGAAAGAAAAAGCTGTTAAAGCATATGAAGGTAAAGAAGCAGAATTCCCAGAACCGGAACAGATTCGAGAGATGGAACGTGTTGTATTGTTAAAAGTGATTGATGCAAAATGGATGGATCACATTGACGATATGGATCAGCTGCGACAGGGAATCGGTCTTCAGGCATATGGTCAGAGAGATCCGCTGGTAGAATATAAAATGATGGGATATGATATGTTCGGCGAAATGACGAATGCCATCGCAGAGATGACAATCAAGACGTTGTTTAATATCCGTGTTGAGCAGAAAGTAGAGCGTGAGCAGGTTGCGAAAGTAACAGGAACGAATAAAGACGAGACGGCTGTACGAGCTCCGAAAAAACGCGAAGAGAAGAAAATATATCCAAATGATCCATGCCCTTGCGGAAGTGGAAAGAAATACAAACAGTGCTGTGGAAGAAAGATTGTATAATTTTTGCAGATAATTATAAAAATGAAAGAGGTGAATAAGGTGGTTTTGTTAGATGAGTTGAAACAGACGTTGACAGCATATGAAGAACCGCTGAAAGATTTGAGGGATTCACTTTGACTTAGCGTCAAAGAAAGAACGAATCGAAGAATTAGAAAGAAGAATTGAAGAACCTGGATTTTGGGATAATCCGGAGGAATCTCAGCAGACAATGAAATATTTGAGAGGACTCCAGGATTCTGTAAAACAGATTGAACAAATGTTTACAGATTATGAGGATATCGGTTTTCTGATAGAGATGAGTGAAGAAGAACCTGATGACGATACGATACAAGAGATACAAGAGGATCTGGAGCGGTTTAAAGAAGAGTTTGAAGAGTTGAGAATACAGACGCTTCTTACAGGAGAATACGATAAGTGCAGTGCAATCCTGACGATTCATGCAGGAGCAGGCGGAACGGAATCCTGTGACTGGGTCAGTATGCTGTATCGTATGTATACACGTTGGGCCGAGAAAAAAGGATATTCAGTAGAAGTGCTTGACTATCTGGAAGGCGATGTGGCAGGAATAAAAAGTGTAACAATTGAAATTCAGGGAGAAAATGCATATGGATATCTGCGCTCCGAAAAGGGTGTGCATCGTCTTGTGCGTATTTCACCATTTAATGCAGCAGGTAAACGACAGACTTCGTTTGCATCTTGCGACGTGATTCCGGATATTCAAGAGGATATTGAAGTTGAGATTAACGATGATGATCTTCGAATTGACACGTATCGTTCCAGCGGAGCCGGTGGACAGCATATTAATAAAACATCTTCTGCAATCCGAATTACGCATTTGCCAACGGGAATTGTAGTACAGTGTCAAAATGAGCGTTCACAGCATATGAACAAAGATAAAGCAATGCAGATGTTGAAAGCAAAATTATATTTGCTGAAACAGCAGGAGCAGGCGGACAAGATGTCAGGTATCCGCGGTGAAGTAAAGGATATTGGATTTGGCAATCAGATTCGTTCATATGTTATGCAGCCATATACAATGGTAAAAGATCACAGAACGAACGAAGAAATCAGTAACGTGAATGCAGTTATGGATGGATATCTGGATCCGTTTATTAATGCATATTTGAGTGCGAATTAGATGATAGATGTGTATAGCAAGAAAGGGAGAATGAAATGGTAAATATAGCAGTATTAGGTTATGGCACAGTAGGATCAGGAGTAGTTGAAGTCATTCATCACAATCATGAACGGATTAACCAAAGAATCGGGGATGAGTTGAATGTGAAGTATGTTCTGGATTTGAGAGATTTTCCGGGAGATCCGATACAGAAAAAATTGGTACATGATTTCAACGTGATCGTAGAAGATCCGGATGTACAAATCGTAGTCGAGGTAATGGGCGGAATTGAGCCTGCATATACTTTCGTAAAACGTTCCCTTCAGGCTGGAAAGAGTGTTGCAACATCAAATAAAGCATTAGTAGCTAAGCATGGAGCAGAATTATTGTCTATTGCCCGCGATAAGAATATTAACTTCTTGTTTGAAGCAAGCGTTGGAGGCGGGATTCCGATCATCCGTCCTTTGAACTCTTCATTGACAGCAGATGAAATTGAAGAAATAACAGGTATTTTGAATGGAACAACAAATTATATGCTTTCCAAAATGTTCTATGAAGGTGCAGATTATGCAGAAGTTTTAAAAGAAGCGCAGGATAAAGGATACGCAGAGCGAAATCCGGAAGCAGATGTAGAAGGCTATGATGCGTGTCGTAAAATCGCGATTTTATCTTCTTTAATTTCAGGACAGCAGGTTGATTTTGAAGATATTTATACAGAAGGTATCACAAATATCACAAAAGAAGACATGATGTATGCAAAAGAAATGGGAATGACGATTAAATTACTTGCGTCAAGTAAAAGAGACAACGATCATTTGCATGCAATTGTAGCTCCGGCATTACTGCATAAAGAGCATCCTCTTTACAATGTAAATGATGTGTTCAATGCGATTTTTGTTCATGGAAATGTTCTTGGAGATGCAATGTTCTACGGAAGTGGAGCGGGTAAACTTCCAACAGCGAGTGCAGTTGTCGCAGATGTTGTTGATGAGGCAAAACATTTGAATCGTAATATCATGACAATGTGGAAAAATGAGAAGTTAGAGCTTCTTCCACTTGATAATACGAGTAAGAAATTTTTTGTTCGAATCAAAGGTGATGCCGAAGCTATGAAGGCACATTTGGAGAGCTCATTTGGTCCGATTTCAATTGTGAAAGTAGATGGATTGAATGGTGAGTTCGGCTTTGTTACGGAAGAGATGACAGAAGGAAGTTATAAAGAAAAATCAGCAGAGTTCCCGGGAATCATTCATATGATCCGTATAGAAGAATAAGAACAGTGGATTTATGAAATACAAAAGATAGTTTAAAGATATAAAAGAACCATGAGATTTACTTGGAAAAAGTAAGTCTTATGGTTCTTTTGCCTAGTGCGATGCATTTGCTGAATCTAATAACGTATGAATCATGGCACGTGTGTCAGAAGAAGAATCACGATATTTTAAAATCAAATCAATCTCATCTTGCATCAAAATAATGGAATCATTAGATTTTCCTTCGATAGCAAAATGATAATCTCCTGATTCATGGATGATATAGGTTTGGTTAAAAGGCTTAATGATGAGTTCTTCCATTGAAACGTTATAAAGCTCACATAGCCTGATTAACAATCCAATATCCGGATCACGATTAGCTCTTTCATAATTAGAGTAAGCTTGGCGTGAGATGTTAAGATACTTGCTCAGTTTGTCCTGTGTATAACCACGTGCTTTGCGGTATTTTCGTAAATTTTTTGCAAGCTGTAAGTTCGCCACGATGCTCCTCCTTGTTGAAAATTAATATGATTATTATATCAATTTCCAATAAGGAAAGAATCATACGCAACAAAAATGAGCAAAAACATAAAATGTAAACAAATGATTACAAAACGGTGCGTTGACTTAAATTACTGTTATGGTATTCAGAAGAAAATGTTACATCTTCGCCGAACCATACAGGAGGTATAAAAGAAAGTGCGCTTTCTTCGTCGTGGAATTCTACTTCTGCAAGAACCAGCCCTTGTAAATCTTCAGAAAAAATATCTAATTCGATTTTTAAATCGGAGTAGGTGCTTCGCGTAATAAAACGTGACAAAGGAATTACATAGCGTTTTTTTGAAATAATACGACCATCAACTTTAGATTTTAAGTGGTTGTAAGCATCTTTAGCGAGTGGGAGATTATATTCTTCCCGGCTCATCAGCCCTTTTGATTTGTAGGTAAGAAAATAATCTTCATTATCTTTGCGGATGCGTACAACAGGCTCCGTGCACAAATATCCTTGTTCGATGTGATGAACAGGATAATCTTCAGGTGAAAAAGGCAGTTTTGTGGCATCAATTAAATATTTTCGTTCAATTTCCATGGTAATCTCCTAATGTTTATAAGTAAGTGTAGTTATAGTATATACATGATTTTAAGGTTTAATGGGATTAATTTCAATAAAAAAGCCAAAGATTCTTGTTAGTTCGGAAAGAGTATATTAAAATATTACTGTTAAATTAAATCGCGGAGGAGGAATGGTACAATGAAAAAAGTATGTGTATTTTTAGCAGACGGATTTGAAGAAATAGAAGGTTTGACGGTTGTTGATGTTTTGAGAAGAGCACAAGTAGAAGTTTCGACAGTTTCAATTATGGATACTCTTGATATTCATGGAGCACATGGGATTAACATAAAAGCGGACCAAATGTTTGATGAGGCTGATTTTAGCGTTGCAGATATGCTGGTTCTTCCGGGTGGAATGCCGGGAACGTTACATTTGGGTGAGCATAAAGGGTTGCAGAACATTTTGAAAGATTTTCATAATGAGAAGAAGAACATAGCTGCTATATGCGCGGCTCCGAGTGTGCTTGGGAAGTATGGAATTTTAGAAGGAAAGAGAGCTTGCTGTTATCCATCATTTGAGGAGCAGCTTACAGGTGCTGAAGTTGTGTTTGAACCGGTTGTACAAGACGGACACATTGTTACAAGCAGGGGAATGGGAACAGCAATTTCATTCGCATTAAAGCTGACAGAAGTTTTATGCGGAGCAAAAGCAGCAAATGAAGTAAAAGAATCCATTTTATTTGTATAAAAAATTTTCAAAAAGCTAAGAAAACAGCAAAAAACACTGGAAATAAGGGGATGTTTGTGCTATACTGTTTCAATGACTGCGAATGTATATTAGTAACTGGCTGATAAACATTTCGTGTAAAAACGCATAAACAGGGTTGTGCAATAGAATGTCAGCAGGCACAACATGCGTTGAGATCTATAGGGTCTTCGAATATAAAAGAATATCAATCAGCATGCATAGTCTGCTGAGAAGATACAAATCAAGGAGGAAGTAAAGATGAGTTTACAGGTAGAAAAGTTAGAACATAACATGGCAAAACTTACTATCGAAGTTGCAGCAGAAGAGGTAGAGAAAGCTTTACAGGCTGCTTATTTAAAACAGCGTGGGAAAATCAATATCCCAGGATTCCGTAAAGGTAAAGTGCCACGCCAGATGATCGAAAAAATGTATGGGGCTGAAATCTTCTATGATGAAGCAGCAAACAAGATGATCTCTGAAGCATATGGAAAAGCATATGATGAGTGTGAATTAGATATCGTTTCACAGCCATCTATCGATATCGTACAGTTAGAAAAAGGAAAAGATTTCATTTTCACAGCAGAAGTAGCTACAAAACCAGAAGTAAAACTTGGTGAGTATAAAGGACTTAAAGTAGACAAATATTCTACAAGAGTTACACAGAAAGAAGTAGACGAGGAAATCGAAAAAGAGCGTGAGCGTAATGCAAGAACTGTTGAAGTAACAGATCGTGCAGTTGAAGATAAAGATACCGTAACACTTGACTTTGAAGGATTCGTAGACGGTGTTGCATTTGAGGGTGGAAAAGGAACAGACTATCCACTGACAATCGGTTCCGGTTCATTTATCCCAGGATTTGAAGAGCAGCTGATCGGAGCTGAGATCGATAAAGAAGTTGAAGTAAAAGTAACATTCCCAGAAGAGTATCAGGCAGCTGAACTTGCTGGTAAAGATGCTGTATTCAAATGTACAGTACATGCTATCAAAGCAAAAGAGCTTCCAGAAGCTGACGATGAATTTGCATCAGAAGTATCTGAGTGCGAAACAATGGAAGCATACAGAGCAGAAGTAAAACAGAAAATCAAAGACAGAAAAGAATCTGAAGGAAAAGCAAAGAAAGAAGATCAGGCAGTAGAGCAGGCAATCGAGAATGCAGAGATGGATATTCCACAGCCAATGATCGATCTTCAGGTAAGACAGATGGCAGATGATTTTGCACGTCGTATCCAGCAGCAGGGACTGACAGTAGAGCAGTACTTCCAGTTCACAGGACTGACACAGGAAAAGATGATGGAAGAGTTCGAGCCACAGGCTGTTAAGAGAATCAAAACAAGACTTGTTCTCGAAGCAATTGTAAAAGCTGAGAACATCGAAGTATCTGATGAACGTTTAGATGAAGAAATCCAGAAGATGGCAGATGCATATCAGATGGAATTTGATAAACTCAAAGAGTACATGGGAGAAGCAGAAGCTGCTCAGATGAAAGAGGATATCGCAGTTCAGGAAGCTGTAACATTGATTACAGATGCATCAGTAGAAGGCTAAGATGCGAATATAGAAGGGAGCTGACAGTCTTATGAGTTTAGTACCATATGTCATTGAACAGACAAGCCGAGGAGAACGCTCCTACGACATCTATTCTAGACTGTTAAAAGATAGAATTATCTTTTTGGGAGAAGAAGTAACAGATGTGTCTGCAAATATTATTGTGGCACAGCTTCTTTTCCTGGAAGCAGATGATCCAAATAAAGACATCCAGTTGTATATCAACAGTCCAGGTGGATCTGTGACAGCCGGGATGGCAATTTATGATACAATGCAGTATATCAAATGTGATGTATCTACAGTATGTATCGGTATGGCTGCAAGTATGGGTTCATTTCTTCTTTCAGGAGGTACAAAAGGAAAACGTTTTGCACTTCCAAATGCAGAGATTATGATCCATCAGCCATCAGGCGGAGCGCAGGGACAGGCAACAGAGATTCAGATTGCCGCAGAACATATTTTGCGCACACGTCAGAAATTAAATGAGATTTTGGCAGCCAATACAGGACAGCCTTTAGAAGTTATCCAGAAAGATACAGAAAGAGATAACTTTATGTCTGCACAGGCAGCGAAAGAATATGGATTAATTGATGAAGTAATTGCAAATCACTAAGAAGTGAGTGCAATATGAGGTGAGAGTAGTATGGCAGGAAAAATCGGTGATGATACAGTCAGATGTTCTTTCTGTAATAAAACACAGAACCAGGTACGCAAGTTAATTGCAGGTCCAAATGGCTCCTACATCTGTGATGAGTGTGTTGAAGTTTGTTCTGAGATTATCGAAGAAGAATTTGAATATGAAGAGAGAAACAGATTCTCTGATATTAATCTTTTAACACCGGAAGAAATTAAGGCGTTTTTGGATGATTATGTAATTGGTCAGGATGAGGCGAAAAAAGTGCTGGCAGTATCTGTTTATAATCATTATAAGAGGATTATGGCAGGGCAGGATTTAGGAGTAGAACTTCAAAAGAGTAACATTTTAATGCTTGGACCAACTGGGTGTGGAAAGACACTTCTTGCACAGACCCTTGCAAAAATATTAAATGTTCCATTTGCAATAGCAGACGCAACTGCATTGACAGAGGCCGGATATGTTGGAGAAGATGTTGAGAATATTCTTCTCAAAGTCATTCAGGCAGCGGATGGAGATATTGAGCGTGCAGAGCATGGAATTATTTATATTGATGAGATTGATAAGATTACAAGAAAATCTGAAAATCCGTCAATTACCCGAGATGTATCGGGAGAGGGAGTACAGCAGGCACTCTTAAAGATTATTGAAGGAACAGTTGCTTCTGTACCACCACAGGGAGGAAGAAAACATCCTCATCAGGAATTGAT
>OFCH01000629.1_pt1 | contig 10839 bp, 15 predicted proteins | sample 1520771 | NCBI WGS metagenome assembly OFCH01 (sample SAMEA2699034, study PRJEB24076) | metagenome | biome: Human gut stool | place: Spain | collected 2012-10-23 | reverse complement strand
GAGGATCTGCAGGCCATCGTCGATGAGATCAACGACACCCCCATGAAGGTCCTGGGCTGGGAAACGCCCAACGAGGTTTGGTACCGCGAGCCCGGCAAGGTAATGTCGAGGACAAGCCACCCAAAGACGAGCTCTGTTGATGATATACTCTTTTACTAGACAAGCGATTTTCTACTTGCCTACCAAATAGTGGGTATACCGCCTACCAAGGCAATGAAGCATCGGAGGCATCAATGGCTCGTCTTATGAAATCGGCACGTGGAATACTTGCCCTAGTAGTCTCGTTCTCCTTAGCACTAGTTTTGGGACTCGTGCCGATGACATCAGCAAATGCGGCAGAGATCGCAATCAGCGGAATGCCAAAAGAGTCCATACCTGCGGCATTCGGAGGAGAGCTTCACGGCGAAAATACCTCGACCGTCGAAGTGGATGGTAAAGGTACGTTGACCGCAACAATCAACTACGACACAGGAGTCGTTACGGTCAAGGATTTCAATGGTGCTGTTCGCACTGAATCCCTAGCTGCGGTAGTCGCCAATGCAGCAAATGAGCTTGAGAAAATTCCTGCGGAACAACGTCAGGAACTTATGAACAGGGCACAGTTGAGGATTACGCCGCATGATGTATGCCCGTATCTTGTCACCGCCATAGGATTTGGTCATGACGCAGCATGGCAAGCCGCATTGAGCCTTGTCGGGGTGAATCCTGCCATCGCTGTGTTGGTGGGTCTTGGTTTTGCGTTCTTCTGGGCGTGGGTTTCAAGTCACTGCTGAACAGGTTTTTATTCATGCGAAGGTAAATCATGAAGTTAGTTAATTTCCTGCCTTTCCTAGGGGGACTCGTCGCCTACTTGTTGGTGTGGTGTAAATGGTGGCATCCACATGACAAGGACCACAAATAACCTCAAACCTCATACATCGTTGGAGAACTGGCGTGTGCAGTCTTGATGAGACCTCACACGCCAGTTCTCTTATGCGTCGGTGCGTTGTCAGCGCCTGTATTAGCTGTGTCTGATGCGTCAGGCGTCTACGAGGTGCGAGAGCCGTTCGGTCATCGCGGCTCTGGTCCATGCGCTTACGCTCATGTGGTTGCGCTTGGCATCCGCCTCGATGAGATGCCCCATGGTATCGCTCAGACGGATGGTGCGCGGGCGCAGAGGCTCGGTGTCGGCCTCCCACGCGCGCCCCTCGAACGGGGTGACCTCGGCGCCGGGGAAACCGTTCTCGGCCTCCTCGGCCCACCTGTCGACCAGCTCGTCGGTGATTTCGGTGCCGTTCTCGGCTATGTACCTGCGACCAGTCATCGGTTCCTCCTTATCTCGTCGCGGAATCCCTTGGTCAGATTGTTCGCATGAATGATCAGCGGCGTATGGTCGTCCAACCTCACGAACACGAGCTCCATGCCCCCGCTCTCAGGCGTCCTTTGCCGGCACGGCCACTTCGATAGAATTATCGGAAGCGGATAAGGAGCTTTGATGGAACCGGTGAGGAACGATACGACGACGGATAGGCGCACGGCCGTGGAACTGGCGAAGCGGCTGCTGGTCGATTCGATCTGGCGCACCGCCAAGATCGAGGTTGATGGCGTCACCTTCCCCGACACGCAGGAGATCTTCGACGGGCGCGCGCCCGAGGGTATGAGCGTGGACGATATAGTCACGGTGAACAACATCAAGCGCGCGTGGGGATTCCTGCTCGAGAACATCGACTATCCAGTCGATTGGCAGTACATCCGCGAATACAACCGCATCATCGGCGAAGGCCTCGTGCGCGACGCCGGCCGCTTGCGTGAATACGGCGTGAAGGTCGGCGGCGACGAATGATGCCGAGAACGGGATGGGCATCGTGCCCGGTGGTCCCCTCGATGGCCTCGATGGAGGTTCCGGTTTACTGAGGTGACGTGTGCGAACGGGAGAACGCCGCCGACGTGCTCTCCGACTTGCAGGCATGGGTGGGCGAACCGTTCGACGCCGCAGGCCGACGCTACGATGGCGGCAAGGAATCCGTGGACCGCTCTGGAAGGATCTGAAAACCGATCAGGGCATGTCGGTGGGACCCCGATACGTGGAACTCGCGTTCGGATGTCCTCCCATCGAATGGGATATCGATATGAGGGTAAGGGACTTCGCCGACCGCATGGGCGACGAATATACGAGCCTGTACGAGAAGGGCGAGATAATCACTGGATTTATCTGTAAAGGCTAGAGTAATCAAGTGTTAAGGAGGCCTGCAATGTCGAATCTGGACTATAAACCGCCTGAGCCGACAAAGGCGCAACTGGAGTACGCGCGTTACCTCAGCCGTTTCCAAACGCCGCGTGGACGCCGGACTCTTTTCGCCCGCACCGAATCGGATATCGCGGCCGCTTTCCGGGAAGAGGCGGCGAACCGTTCCTGGAGCGCCGGAGATCTCGCCTCCCGGGCCGGCATCGATCCTCGGTTCGCCGATGATTTGCTCCAGCGGGGCGAAGCCCCGATTGAAGCGGTGTTCCCCGCAGCTGATGTGTTGGGAATAGACATAGCCGCGTTGCCGCTTTCCAGTCTCGGGAGTGCCCGGTGAGGGAGCTGCACGCCTGGATGGGTGATTCTCCTGTTGGTGTGTTTCTGGAGGATTCCGAGGGGAATGTTCCCCTCGAATACGCCAAGGGTGTGGATATGCCCATAAGCCTTTCCCTTCCTCTTGACGGGAAAGCTGCCTATGCGCATCGGCGGCGTCACCGGTGCCAGGGATGTGACGCCCCGTCATTGGGAGAAGCTGGCATCGGAAAACAACCTCGATCCCGAGCGGGTCGTCGGCCAGGCCAGGAGAATGGCCGGTCTGGTCCTCTCCAACATCGAGGAGGCGTATTCGGATGTGGAGCCTCGTATCCGTGACCGGATCCTCATGCTGGTGGATAGTGCGAACACGAAAATCGATCCAACCTATGATTCCGCATCCATGACTGATGATCCGATGGGCATGTTGTCCGGCCTGATGCCTTCCGCCGGCGAGGGCAGACGCCTCTGATATCGGTGCCGGTATGCGCCGACATGCTTCTTTGCGCATGTCGGCGCATACCTTTTTTGTCTATCCTATTCTTGCGGTGCTGAGTGAGTACGTGGCGACGCCGTTTGTGCCGACGATTTGGTTCGTGGGCATGGTCAATCTCATGTCCGTGCGGGTGGTGGATTCCACGGCGTTGCGCATCTCGTCCTGCACGAGTCCGATGTAACGCATGGTGGTGGCGATGTTGACGTGTCCGAGCATACGGCTGACGAGCACGATGTTGCAGCCCCACCCTCAACCAAGTCATCCTCGACGGCGACGACATCCGGCTCGAAACCCTCGACCAAGGCAAACGGATCGTCTACCTCGAACTGCCCGACACCAGCGCCACATTCTCCTTCATCGCCAGCGTCTTCTGCCAATGCCTCTTCGAAACACTCGTACGCAAAGCCGACACCAAACCCGACGGCGTGCTCGACCACGACGGGCACTGCATGCTCGACGAATTCGCCAACATCGGCAAAATCCCCAACTTCGTAAGGCTCATCGCAACCATACGAAGCCGGCGCATCAGCTGCGGCATCATCCTCCAGACCGTCAGCCAAGGCAAAAGCCTCTACAAGGACGATTGGGAGACCATCGCGGGCAACTGCGACAGCCAGCTCTTCCTCGGCGGCAACGAACCCAGCGCCACCGAATACATCAGCGACCGACTCGGCGACCAAACCATCGACGTCATCGAAACCAGCGAGACCAAAGGCCTCAACGGCAGCTGGACACGCAGCACAGGCAAGAACGCCCGCAAACTCCTCCCCCCCGACGAACTCGGACGCATCCCCACTGACCAGTGCATCTATCTACTCAGAAGCATACCGCCATTCGAATCAGGAAAATATGTCAATAATACATAAAAACAACGTATTCATATAATATATCCGATATTAACTATATGAAGGACTCTTCGGAATCATTTCTAAAAGGAATGAAAACAAACCGTTCAGTAATCGTGGTAGTGAACCTGTGCATAAAATATTTTTCGGTAAAATTCCGATTGTTCAAGTAACTCTGTGTGGCTTCCAATCGCATGAACAGTGCCATCCTTAATAACAATGATTTTATCCGAATGTGCAATGGTTGTGAACCTGTGAGCGACAATTACTGTAGTCATGTTCCGACTCAATTGAGACATTGCATCAAAAATTGAATTCTCGGATATTGCATCAACCGACGCAGTTGGTTCATCAAGAATTAGAAGTGAGGGTGACTTATATAATGCGCGCGCCATGGCAAGCCGTTGCCATTGTCCGATGGACAACTGTTGCCCATTTTCAAACCGCCTTCCAAGCATAGTATCTAGTCCATAGGGAAGTAGATTAGCTAAATATTTTAAACCTACCATGGATAAGGTTTTTAGAATTCTATCCACATCACGGTCGTCACTTGAAGAGGTAAAAAGGACATTATCCGCTAATGACCTATCATATTTGACAAAGTCTTGGAAGAGCGCAGAAAAATGCTGATAAAGTGTATCACGAGAATACTCGGAAATGTCTCTTCCGTCGAGAAAAATGGCTCCAGAAGTAGGTTCATAAAACCTAAGTAGAAGTTTGATGATGGTGGTTTTCCCTGCGCCATTAAGACCAACCAAAGCAGTTGTTTTACCTGCCTCAAGTTTGAAAGAAATGTTATTCAACACCTTATATGATGTACCTGGATAAGTAAAAGAAACATTGCGGAATTCAATTGAAGCGGGGTCCGAACCTTTATAGGGAATATCTCCTGATTTCGGGGTCTTAGGATTTAACTTCAAAAATGCAACCCAATTTGATATATATAAAAGATGTTGATGTAGCCCCATGAAGCCAACAAGCGCGGCGAGCATAAGAGGGCCTATAGAAGTAGAAGCACTTATGTATCCAGCAAGCGCTCCAACGTTTCCGGATTCAAGAGTAGAACGAGCGCCCAAAACAATTGCAACAATAATTGCAATAATGGAAATAAATCCAAGCGATCCGGCTATTGTGAAATTATATTTCGCAATTTTTAAATCTTGAAACTGAAATTCCTTTTGTAAAACAGAGTACCTTTCACGAAGAATATCCGCATATTTGAATAGTATTATTTCCTTGCGTGCGCTATCGGACATTAATAGTGATCTATAGTATGATACAACTCGTCGATCGGATGCCCTATTATAATCTATAGTGTACGCCATTGTCTGTATTTTGAGAGTAGCAATTGCGGACGGTACCGGTGCAACTATTAACATGATTGCAACAAACGGATTCCATGACCAGATTACTAGAGTGATACTGAATATAGTTATTCCGGATTGAATAGTGGATCGTATAGAATCAAATAGGCCAAAAATATGTAATCCCGTTGAATTATCAGCTCGTTGAATTAGATCATATGTTTCTTCTGTTTCGAACTGTTGTACCTCTAAATTGCATAGTTTATCAACTATATCAAAATCTACATCCTTCGAAAGATCAATTGTTATCGAATCACTTAAATATATAATTAAATTATCAAAAAGATAAGCAGATATAATTGTTCCACCAAGATAGAAAGAGGAGTTAAGTACATATTGAAATGAATAGGAATTAGCCGCGGCATCAATCAAAAGACCAATCAGAAATACCTGAATACCTGGAATTAGACCACGCACCAGTGATAGACTGATAATAATCAACATCCTTAGTTTACCGATATTAAAAAGTTTACATACCGATATTTGTAAGGACTCAAGCAGCGATCCCTGTTTCTTGTCACATACTATAGGTGATGCAATCATATATATCAACCTTGCAAAGAGTAAACTCGGTATTCCACGAAAATATCTGAGATATATGACGTTCGTGTTATCTCATTCAAGAAATAAAACTATGTTATGATATCCACCATTGAGTTAACGGCTGACTTTTGTCGTCACATTCAATCACTGTAAAATCTCTGCCATAACATTTATTATTGATAGCGGAGAGTGTGTATGAGTAGACAAAGCTAATATCCTCATTCTGATAAGATTCAAAGACTTCATTGCATGAGACCGTATTCTCACCCAGAGAATACATATTGATCGTATCCGCCATATATTGAATCCATAGGGATCTGGGGGTAATCTCAACCCGAGATAGGATGATAAGAATAAACTTCATCTGATACTTCATCTGAAGTTGCTCGGCTAGACAGTAAATATCTGGCCCAACCTCGCTACCACCTGAAAGTCCAAGAGTTACAATCTTGCCATTTCTCGACAAATGAGGAATACCATAATTCATTATTTGTCGAAAAATGCTTAATCCATCTGTGCCGCCATCTCCAACAAACGGATAATTAAGATTAAATGGAATTGGAAGAAGTGGCGGATTCGCGCAGATAAAATCAAATCTTAAATTTTTCAAATCCGTTTCGGATTCAATAACCGATTTGTTTATTACATTAAAGAGGTTATCTAGCTTATTCAATCTAGCATTGCATAAGGAGAGCTCCGATGCAAGAGGATTAACCTCCACAGCGGTTACGTGTGCGCCATGCGATGCAGATAGCAATCCTTGAATTCCTGGACCGGCACAGTAGTCGAGAACATTATTCCTAGAAGGGGCGGTCCCCAAACGACAGGCCAATGCGTAAGAATCCGTGCCATAATATAGAGTTTGTCTTCCATGAGGCAATTCCGAAAAATATAATAATCCATCGACCAACTGTAAATAAAGATTATTTAACGAAACGGCATTTCCCCTCAATGCGATGAGCCCAGATTCTCTAATTTTTAATATAGACTCAACAAGAGCTTCAGGCAATTTTTCCATACAAACGGTTTTTCCAAAAAGAAGCAGATCGCAAATGTACTTTAAAGGCTCTTGTAACTCCTCGTAAATAGAGCTGATTGTACCAATTACATCAGCCGCGGGAGGGACAGCCGACAACAAATCTAGATATCCACTATTAGATAATGCCAAGCGTAAGAAATATCCATCGTCAATATCAATAGATTCGCTATTAAAAAATAGTCTAGTATTCATCCAAAACCCCTAGTTAAGAATTGGGGTAGATATATCAATAGATACTAGTTGACTTATTACGTCAAATTCAATTTGATCTATTGACCGGAATAATTTATTGGTCAGAGAATTATCTCGGAACAGAAACTCACATATCTGGCACGACGATATATTTATTCCTCTGATATGTTCACATGCATCTCCCGTTGCAATAGTGTATAAATATGCTGGGCCTAAGACATCAAGTGCACAGATAATTATTTGCTGTTCATATGAAGGTTTTCCGTCGGAAAAATAGCTTTCGTTGTTGTATATATTTTTAATGGAAAGAATCGACGTCCGTTCACAATTGATGCCACAACATGCGCCGATTGTTCCATCTGCCATTAGTGTCAAGGGTTTATATATGTTTGGACATCTTCCGATAAATGGATGCTCCACTCTTCTAGTTTTTCGAAACCAGCCATCTTTTAAATGGTGCCCTCTCCCCAAAGGTGCTATGCCAGTATTTGAAATTGCGTATACTGTTCCGTCCTGATTTGGCTCAGGGATTTGTTTGTTTCCCATTGCGTCGTATATATAAGGAATTTTTTCCCCTAAAAATGTCTCTAAAAACTGAGGTGTTACTCTGCTCTCGGGACCACTACATACACCCAAAATAACCGCACTAAATCCTCGTCCTTTTGCGCATTTCCAGATCCTCCTAACGCAATCTAAGGAAACCTCTTTAGCATGAAAATCATCGGTAGATATGTTGAGTTCATTGAGACCGGACTCCAATAAATAGAGGATCATATCCTCTGTAGCACAGTTGTTAATCGCCCACGAGCCGTTTGTCACCAAACGTGTTCCTAGACCAATGCTTGAACAGTAGGATATGATGCTAAGCAAATCCTCGCCTAAAAGGGTTGACTCGCCTCCCTGTAAATACAACAGTATTTAACTTTGATTTTGCCCTTAATGAATCAATGAAGCGCTTCATTAAAAGATATGACAGTTTTTCTTTTCGCGAAGGGCCAGACATCATCAGACAATGTTCATATTTAATATTACACTGGTCGGTTGTAGCGATAGCTGTCTCTCTGATATTCGAAAGCATTTCCATATAATGATCTTCAATTATCGAATTCCAGCTCATTGAACTTACTTCCTTTCCTTGATTAACTCGCCATTTTCTATTAAAGCTATATTGCCCTCCATTTCAATATCTATTTTTATCCTCTGTCCATGAAACGAGTATTCGATGTTCTTTCTGTTCCCGGAATTTTCAATAAGGTATACTAGTAATACTTTTTCGCGATGTGTAGTTAAATTATGATTTTGAAAATACTTGTGTAATTCGGATTTTAGATACTTATCGGAATATGTCAGATTGATGTCCCTTTTGTGTTCACTTTGTATTTGCGGATTTCCTTCGCCACTGACATTTACGTTCTTGGCAGTATTTGCATTTGCGTTCATTCCCGCGTTTGCGTTTGTGCCCACATTCGCATTGCTCATTGCGTTTGCATTCGCTACAGCATTTGCGTTAAACCACACATTAAAATTTGTAATTGCATTGAAGTTAACGCCCCAGTAAGGCGTCCTCTCAGGTTCTTCACCTTCGGAAGTCGGAACCGTGTTGGTTATCATTGAGATAATCGACTCTAATATTGCCATTCGGGCGTTTGCCGGTGATTCTCCGATGAACTCTCCAAGTTCGAAATGTCTACCATTGACAGTCTTTAGATATATGCTTATTTTTTCCGATTTTAAAAATTCGTTAGGATGATTCATGAAAGCCTGTTTTTTATCATGGTTTTCAATCAACTCAGACCATAAATTGTTAATATTTTCGGTCATCTCTTCATTTACCTTACTCATTGCTTCTCTTCATTTACCTTACTCATTGCTTCTCTTCCTTCATAAGAAAATAACTTTTTGCATCGTTGTTTGCGCAGAATCCTATTGCTATAACAAATAGCAATAACAATACTGTAATAAATAACATTGCTAGCCAATAGATATTATTGAGATTGTTTATGCTTTTTGACAAAAATGCGCCGATTATGACTATCGCAGCCATCAATGCAACGATTATGCCGCTAATTAGAAAAACAAATGAATATTTTTTGTGTACATAATTCCATACCTCTTCAGACGACATTGTCCATCGAGTTTTTATCCCTACTTGATAATTTAATTCTAAATTTCCTTTTCTTGATTCATTATATAGCGTATATAAGTAATAACTTGATATTAAAAGTATCAATGCTAATATAATTAACATTCTCACTCTTTTCATTTATTTTTTTTTAATTGCTATTTGCAAGGAAAAGTAATTTGATTTTAAATCAAAATAATGAGTTTTTAATACGTTTCTGTGTTTTTTGATGCTCCTATTCATCGTCAAGCGGTTGGGAGTGTCGTGTCGTCGGGGTGGTGATGGAGTGGATCCATTGGGTGGCGCGTTGCTCGAGTTCGGGCAGGTCGCGGGTCCCGCGTTCGATTTCACTGATCCTGCTGGAGGGCACGGCCAGCGCCTCGCCGATCTGCTGTTGCGTGATCCCGTGGCTCGTGCGCAGGCGTCGTAGGAGCGCGCCGCGTTCCTGCGGCGTCTGCCGTCCCGCGCCGCCGTTGCGGATGGCGATGAGGGCCTTGTACGCCTCGCGGGCGATATGGCGTTTGAGACAGCGGATGAACTCGAGCTTGCTTTTCCCCTCTCGTGTTTTCTTCGCCACGTAGTCGCGGGTCGGCTGGTGGTATCCGAGCCTGACGATGGCGATGCGGTGCAGTGCCATGTTGCCCTGCCGGTTGCCGCCCCGGTTGAGCCGGTGACGGTTGGTCTTGCCGCTGGATGCGGGGATGGGACACGCGCCGCAGAGTTTGGCGAACGCGGCCTCGTCGCGGATGAGTTCGGGGTTGTCCCCGGCGACGATGGCGATCGTGGCCGCGGTGATGGTGCCGGCGCGGTAGATGTCGAGCAGGGGACGCGCGTTGGTGTCGAGGATGCTCCGCATGCGTTCCTCGAGCGGGTCCGCCTGCTCCTTGAGCGCCCTCCATGCCTTGGCGGCGCCTTTGAGCGCGGTGAGCACGCTGTGGGCGACGAGGCCGCCGGACGGGCGGCATGAGGCCAGACGGTTCATGCGCGTCTCGGTGCGCAGTCCCCTGTATTTCTCCCTGATCGGTTCGGGCGCGGCGGCCGGCAGACCGCCGGTGGAGTTGGCCGGCGTGGTCATCGCCGTGACCGGCTGGGATCGTTCCGCGTTCAGGTGGCGCAGCGCCTCGACCCACCCGTCCGAGCTTTTCGGCAGGCTCGTTCCGTCGCCGGCCAGCACGCTGCGCGCGGCGGCGATCGCGTCGATGGGATCGGATTTGCCGTCCTTGCGGCGCACGCCGCGTTTCGGCCTGAGCACCTCGTACACGGGGAAACCGGCGGCCTGGAGCCGCCGGGCCAGCGCCGCGCCGAACGAGTTCGTGCCCTCCACGCCGATCCCGGCGCAGCGGGCCGGGTCGCCGAGCATGGCGATCAGATGCCCGTACCCGTCCGGGTCGGCTCCGAAGGTGTTCGTGGAAAGGACCCTGCCGTTCATGTCGAGCAGGGCGAGGGTGTGGATGCCGGTGTGCGTGTCCACCCCGGCGATGATCGTGGTCGGCTGCTCCATCGTCGTCTCCCTGTCGTCGCCGTTGACTTCCCGGGGCGTTCCGGCCCCCCGGATTCAATTTATAAGTGCAACACCCGTCTTTGGGTGGCTTGTCTTCGACATTACCTTGCCGAGCTCGCGGTACCAAACCTCGTTGGGCGTTTCCCAGTCCAGGACCTTCATGGGGGTGTCGTTGATCTCATCGACGATGGCCTGCAGATCCTC
>OFCH01000618.1_pt1 | contig 10970 bp, 12 predicted proteins | sample 1520771 | NCBI WGS metagenome assembly OFCH01 (sample SAMEA2699034, study PRJEB24076) | metagenome | biome: Human gut stool | place: Spain | collected 2012-10-23 | reverse complement strand
ATCATCTGCAATGCATTAAGCAGCAGGCAAATTGAGGATAAAAAAAACCCCCACAGCATGTGGGGGAAGACAGGGATGGTGTCACAAAAAAGCACCTAACCTGATGATATGAATGGATTTATATCAAACGCTGTCCACATAGCGTCCACATCGACCATAAATAAAGCCCCTCAACTGAGGGGCTATTTTTGTGATTACATCCACATAATTTGCTGCCCTGACGGCAACGGGTGCGGCCTTACGGCGTGGACTTCTCCCGGCTTCACGATGTATCGCTGTACCGACTCATAAGTGATGAACGTGGCGCTGCAATTCACGTTCTGGCACTGGTGATAACGCTCTTTTGTCGTGTCAGTGATATAGCGACTTGTACGCGCATGTGCGGCATGCTGGCATAAAGGACAATGAAACATCGCGAGCACCTCTTCCGGTTTTGTTGACGGTGCCATTTTAGTTAATTTATCCTTATAAAACAAACAGATAAAATAAAAACATCACTCATCATCTTCTGTTTCGTACTCCACATCAGAAAGCCTGACCTCAAGCTCCAAGGACGTCGTGAAGCCGCTATTATTCAGAAAATGTGTCACCTTAGTGATTGTCCAGTCCTGCTCGTCTATGACGCGCTTAAAGCCTGACACTTTGACCGGTGTTTCCGTGTAAATATCTGCCCGACCGGTAGCCAGGCTGATGGAGAACTCCGCAACGCCCCGTTGCAGTTTATCCCACTTCGCCTGAGCGGCGCGCATGGCCTGCGCTTTCGTGGCATATACCGTGGTCAGGGCAAAAACATTGTCAGCCTCACCGGCCATGTATTCACCTTCGCGCGCTTCCGGTACTTTTGGCGCTTTCTTCTGCGTGACCGGTTTCGCTTTCGGGTGCTCCAGTGCGCGCAGGTGTTTCTCTTTCTTTTTGCGTTTCAGTTTTACCTTCTGCTTTTGCGGCTTCGGGTCTTTGGTGTGTAACCACTTTGCCGTTACGCCTGTGTAGGCTCCACGGTCAGCAATCGCAAAATGATGACGGTCGCCGTCGCTGCGGGTGATGGTAATCTGCGGGATTTTTTTACCGCTGGCCGTCACCCCCTGCCCCGCTTTGAGAAACAGCAGTTTTCCCATTTTTACCGACACCTCACCGCCGTTGCGTTCTGCAAGACGGGTCAGAAATTTCGCATCAGACTCCTGCGACTGGTCGATGTGCGGGATTTTAATTCCTGCCAGTGACGGAGCGACACTGGCTTCCAGCCTGTTACGGGAGGCTATCGCCTCAACAATCGCACCAAGCGTGGTGTCATGCCAGGAGCCTTCACGGCGGGAATTGAGCGTCCCGCGAAAATCCGCACTCCGGGCGCGGATGGTGACCACATCCGGCGCTCCCCGGTGTTCAACCTCATCAATGGTAAATTTCCCTTTGCATACCAGGGCAAAACCTTTCCAGCCGATATAAACCGTCAGGACAGCGCCACGAACCGGCAGCCCGACCTGCCCGTCGGCATCGTTCAGTTCAATATCAAGCTGGTCAGCCTCAAAGCCCCGGTTATCCGTCAGGGTCATACTCATCAGACGGTCGCTGATATTGCCGGTAATATCCCTGCTGTCGAGCATCAGCATGTAATCCGGCGTCAGCGTACTGCCTGCATCAAATGTCAGCGCATCCAGCATTATCCCGCCCCCGTCATACCCGTGAATTTAGTCGCCATACTGCCAGCCTTACCGATGAGCGATTCCGCCTGTTTACCGATATCGCCATAAAGCGCGGCCAGTGATTCATCAACGCGGGTGAGTGACAGCGTAAAATCAATTTTCCGGGGTGTGCCGTCTGCAAAGAAAATACTCCCTGTTTCACTCACCTTGCTGATGACATACATGCCGTAAATCATGCCGGTGCCATCCAGCAACGGCCACGCCCGGCCTTCCTCTGCCATCAGTCTGAGCGTGGTCATCGTCAGCTTTCCGCCGGTCAGTTCAGGATAAAGCACACCGGCAAGCGTGATGTTTTCCTCACCCGCACCGAGAAACTGAAAGGCATCCCGTTTGCCGATACGGGAATTTGACGGCCAGCGATAATCTGATTCACGCTGCATGGTCTGGTGTGGCAGCGTCTGGCGCATAAAAACAAACATACCTAACGCGAGCATCATTTTTCGTTACCTCCTTAACCGTCATGCATCATGCTGGCACGGGCGCGCGCACGTTTATCCCGCTCGTATTTTTCGAGCGCATCCTGTAACTGGCGGTCAAGCTGTGTCCCCGGCGCAGTACCGCCCGTCAGGTTGATGTGATATTCGTTTTTACTCTGGTCCACATAAGAGCGACCAGCCGGTGCCGTGACCGGCTGGTAAGCCTGATAGCCTGCATAAGAGCTGCTCGCCGGAATATAACCACCTGTGCCATACGTGGCGGCATGAGTTCTGGCGGCAGTCTGGTCAAGTGCGTCAGACTCTTTGTTGATGACGCCGAGTTTTTCCAGTACCCAGTCAATACCGCTGCGCAGTTTGTTGAACGCATTAAGCGGCAGTATCAGCGTGTCAGCCAGTGCCTGCCCGAACATGACGCCAGTATCACGGCAACGGTTCAGGGTGTCCTGAGTGGCTTTGACCGGGGCAATCAGGTTTTTAAACCACTGCCACGCGGCCTGTAACTTTTCGCCCAGCCAGTCAAACACCGGTTTCAGTGGCGAGAACAGCTCCCCCACCGGCGCAAATGCTGCTTTCAGCCCTTCAACCACACCACCAAAGAATGCGCTGACAGGCTCCCAGTATTTACGGATAAGCAACGCCCCGGCGACAATGGCAGCCACCACAGCCACAACCGGCCAGCTAATAGCCCCGATGGCGGTCATAACAGCACTGCCAACCGTCGTGAAGATTGCCCCCATTGCGCCTGCTGCCACGATGATGGCATTGATGCCGGTGATAACCGGCCAGGCTACAAGACCAATTGCACCGATGATGCCAATCAGCGCCAGCGCGCCACCGACAATGAGGCCGATGGTTGACGCCAGTGATTTGTTTTTCTGGATCCAGCCGTCGAGTTTTAACACATACTTTGTGGCCGTCTGAGTGAGCTTACGCAGTGCGCCTTCCTGCTGGTCAAACAGGTCAGTCCCCACCGCCTCATAAGCAGACTGAAACTCCTTAAAGTCACCGCCGAGGTTATCCTGCATGATTTTAACCAGCTCTTCCGTTTTACCGTCCGAGGCTTTCAGCGTGGCGGTCAGCTTATCCAGTTTTCCGCTTGCTGCCGCTGCCAGTAAAACGTTCGCTGATTTCAGGGCTTCCTCACCAAAAATGGTTTTAAGGTATTCCCCCTTCTGAGACGTTCCCAGCTTGTGTTTATCAAAGCTGGCCTGAATCTCTTTCAGAATGGTGAACAACGGACGCATATTTCCCTTTTTGTCCGAGGTTTTAACGCCAAGCTCTTTGAGTGCATCCCATGCTTTTCCAGTCGGTGCCTGTAATCGGGTGACAACGGCACTGCTCCCCGTCCCCGCCATTGACCCCCTGATGTTATTGTCATGCAGCACACCTGTCATGGCCGCTGCCTGTTCAAGACTTACACCTGCCGTCCTAGCAACCGGACCGAGGTAAGTCAGTGCATCACTGAGTCCCTGAAAATCAGCCGCCGACTTATTCATCGTTGCCGACAACACGTCGCCCACATGGCTGACATCATCATTTGACAGTTGAAAGGATGCCTTAGTCCCCAGCAACAGTTGCGCGTTTTCTTCCATCGACCGCTGATTCGCCAGTGCCATATTCAGCGTGACCGGCGTTGCCGCCTGAATAGCCGCAGCATCTCCACCGGCTTTCGCAATGATAATCTGCGCACCGGCTGCATCATCCGCTGAGGCGGCGGTGTTGTCGCCGAGCTGGCGCGCCTGCTTGCGTAGTGCAGCCATTTCGGCGGAGTCTTTTGCCACACCGAGCACAGCCTGCAATTCTGAGTTTTTCTGCGCAAACTCATAACCGGGCATCAGCAACTTAACTCCGGCCATCGTTCCCGCCGCCGCAATCCCCACACCGGCAGCGCCTACTGAGGCCATATTTCCGGCCAGTTCCTTTCCGGCCTGATAACGCTGTTTTACTGCGTTAAGTTTTGCCTGTTGCGCACTGACACGCGCCAGCGCGTCGCGCTGACGGTTAAGTTGTGCGGTGGTTTCACTGATACGGTTTTTCAGTCCCTGCTCATCATGTGCAAGATTGCGGGTATTAATTCCCACAGCGGCCAGTTCCCGCTGCTGGCGTTTAACGGAATCCGTCAGGCGGTTATATTTCGCCTGTAAGTCCTCCGCCGCACGCTTTGCGGATTCCAGCACTTTCGCCTGAGCACGGGTCGGACGTTCGGTGTTTTTAAACTGTGTGGCAAGGGCTTCGGCTTCCTGCCGAGCCTTTTCAAGTGCATGACCAGTCACGGCAAGCTGTGCGCTGGTCTTGCGAAATCCCTCAATACGGGATGCCTGACCGTTCAGCTCGCGCAGTGATTTTTGTGTTTCCCGGATATCCCCCGACAGCGATTTGCTCGCTGTACGGATGGATTTAAACGGGCGGGATGCCTGGTCAACAGCCCTGAGCAATACCTGTAATTTTACATTGTTACTCATTCGTGTTTCCGCTTCGCCGGAGCGCCTTTTCGCGCCATGTGATGAGTTCGGTCAGGCTCATGGGATACAGTTCTGATGGCGGCCAGTGAAATATCACTGCCACATCCGCCATCAGGTCATCGACCGAGAGATTTTTCGGGAACGTCACTGCACCGAGTTCGGCGACAAAAAACCGACCACCTTACCGGCCAGCGCCACAAGGTCAGGCAGTTCCAGCGCGGCGACTTCCTGCTCGGTCAGCATCGGTGCCGTCATGCGCGGCAACACCTTAATTAGTGCATCAACTTCGGAGTTTGCGACCGCTGCCAGACTGACACCGCGCAGCGTCCCGGCATTGGGTTTCATCAGCGTGACCTGTTCGATGACCTGCTCACCACGCTTGACCGGATTTTCCAGGGTAATGACATTTTCTTTGTTCATGGTTTTCTCACTTCTGAATCAGGGTTAACCGGTCAGCCAGGCTGACCGGATGAAAATCACAGGCCGATATTTCGGCGGTGTTGCTCCAGCCGGTCGACGCCGTTCACCTTCTCAATCATGTTGATGGTGTCGATTTCGACCAGCTCCTTACCGTCCATCGTCAGCCGGAAATAGGTGCAGACCACGGAGATTTTCGACTCGGTGTCTTCTCCCTGTTTACCCTCGCCGGTGTCGATTTCTTTCTGACGTCCACGCATGACCACTTCGACGGCCACCGTTTCGCCGGTATCGTCGCGCTGGTAAGAGCCTGCAAAACGAATCGGCACGGCATCCACACCGGTTGAGGCGTAAAGCTCCCAGATAACCGAATCCGGGAAGCCACCGAGCGACCACTCCATTGACAGCGCATCGTCATCAAGGCCGAGGTCTACCGGTGCGCTGCCGTTCATCCCCGCACCGCGATAGTTTTCGAGCTTACGGGTCAGTTTTGGCAGCGTGACGGACTTTGCAACGCCCTGATAGCTGTAGCCGTTCAGAAAGACGTTCATTAACTTGAGTTTGCGCGGCATTGCCATCGGTCAGGCTCCTTAATTGCTGTTAACCGAGGTGACCAGATTTGCCAGGTATTTATCGGTAATACGCTGGCGCAGGGTCAGGTTTTCAAGAGGAGGTACCGGTGTATAGTCGTAGTCGATATACAGTTTTCCGGCCTTGAGGGTTTCCGCATCGTTGGATTCTTCGCTGAACCAGCAGGTCGCATCCACGATATAGCCGTTTGTTTTCAGCTCACGGAATTTGGCATTGATGCCGTCAACGATGTCGCGAATCAGCGTTGCGGTGATGGGCTTGTCCACCGCCCACATGTGCGCCTCAGCCATCGTGTCGGCCAGCACCTGCGCGGTGCGGGTATAGTTTTCAAAGAGGAACAGCGGGTCATCAGAGCAGGTACGGTTACCCCAGAAGCGGAAACCGTCGCGGCGAATCAGCGTAGTGACGCCTGACTCGTTAAGCAGGTCAGCATCGGTGCCGGACTCCTGCAAATCCCAGAATACAGAGGCGCTGATGCCGGTAACACCGTTCACCCCGACATTGGACAGCGTTTTATGCCAGCCCTGCTCCTGGTCAATTCTGGCACGCAGACCCAGCGCACGGGCGGTGGCATACGCGGTGGCGGTAGTACTGGTGACCGTATCCCATGCGAGGAAATCCGGCCAGATGACCATCAGCTCACGCTGGCTGAAATTCTGGCGGTAGGCTTTCACCTCGGAAATGGTTTTACAGCCCCATGCGCTGATATACCCGAAAGCGCGCAGCTTCTGACAGACTGATGCCAGTGCGACGGCAACCTCTTTGGTGTCCAGTCCCGGCACACCGAGAATGCGCGGTTTAACACCGGTTACCGACTCCGCCGCCAGCAGGGCTTTCAGTCCGGTGTACTGACCGTTTTCGTCGGTGGTGCCGATGATATTGGAAACGGTTTGCGCAAGTTTCGTTTCCTCGTCGTCGCCGGTGCCGTCTTCCACACGCACGACAACGGTGACCGGTTTTGACTGGTCGGCGATGGCCTGCAACGATGCCGCCAGCGTGCCTTTTTTACCGGCCTTTGCAATTGCGCTCTGCACATTGGTAATCAGCACAGGTTTATTGAGGGGGAAGGTTTCCGCATCCGCATCGCTGGCCGTGCAGACCATGCCGACAATGGCCGTGGATACAGTGAAAATGACGCGGGTGCCCTCGTTAATCTCCAGCACCTGCACGCCGTGATGATAGTCACTCATCCGTTTAACTCCGTGGTTAATGGGTGCAATTATTTTCTGTTGTGCAGAGTATGAGGCGCTATTTGACCTGGCTGGTCAGTGGATGAAACAACAGATAAAGAAAAGGCGGGCAATTCGCCCGCCTGTCCTGATTTGTACTCACTCATTTTCCAACTGACTATTTACATAGTCCAAACGCTATCAAATCTGACTGTCTGCTTTGAGCGAGGTGCTGACATCCGCATGAATGTATGGAGCTGCCGCACACTCTAAAAATGATAGAACGTCTATATATTAATTATCCCTAAGTCCAGTTTTATTAATCAATTTTATTACTTTTACCTGCAACCTTTTTATTATAGTGATAATAAGAAATAGCACTAGCAAAATAGGATTTTGTCATCGATACGAAAAAATCCAACAAATCCGCCATGTTATCAATATCAATATTTGGTTTAGTTTTACTGGCTTTAGTAATCTTCATGTAGAAGTCCACAAACTTACTTTTTTCTTTATCCGTAATCTGATAATTCAATTGATGACTGATTTTATTTCTTATGCTGTTAAAGTCTTTTATTCTTAAATATATTTCATCATAAGGGGGTTTTGCAGGCTCATGTTGTATTAAAGCTATTTTTTGTGAAAATGTGAGTTTTGCATCACCCCAAGCTAACGAAGGATATCTTAATCCAAGATAATCAGTAATATACTTTTCAAGGCTCAAGTGCGCAGTAAGAAAGGCACCTATGAAGGCAACGTCAACCCCATCAACACGTCCCCATATGTTTTCATTTTCATCAGTCATACCTGTATACACAGCGGTTGATGCAAGATCTTTCCAGTCCATGCTTTATCCTTTTAAAGGTGAATTTAACGAGTTTAACTTTATCTCAACTCAATACTTATCTCAAAATTTATGAGTGGACATAACATCCACAAAAAACTATTAAAGCCCTTTTACCTCTTATTATTGATGAAAATGTACATTTTTATAAAGAATGTCGAAGAACCTCCTCAGTGGAACTATCAACTACACATTGCAAGACTAGAGTATGTGCAAACCTTTTGACAAGGTTCTGAAATATTCATGGTGGCCTTATTATATCAATTTATCTTCACTTTATACATTAACATAGCATGATGTTGATAATGTCCGCTCCTAGCACAGAGCGGACTGTCAGATTAGGCCTTACTCTGTACTATAGCTATGTTAACTAACACAAGAGATCATATCACTTATTGCGGCATTTCCGGCCATTCAGGATTTGCAGGATCCACACGGCTGACCAGAACACTGTAGCGTTCCCATGCTTCCAGTCGGCTACGCTCCTCATCTGTTGCCATGTTCAGCCTGACAGCGCGCTCCAGTGGCTGAATAACGCTTTCCGCTTCGGAAAGTAACGCGGCCTTTTGTGATTCTGCCTGTTGTTGCTGTTCGTCTGCCGTATAAATCCGCTTAATCACGGCACCATCCTTAAACATCCATTTCCCTGAGTCATCAGCACGTCGGTTGGCGGTAATATCAGGAACCTCGACAACGCTGAAACCTTCAGGGTTGAGCGTTGAAGCATCTCTGGTGATGCCGACAATAATATTATTTTCATCGTAAACAATCTTTATCGTGTCTTCCTGAAAATTACTTACTTCCTCATACCAGTTTTTTCCGTCTTCGGACCATAACCAGATAACATCAAAATTCTTTGTTAGCTGATATTGTTCTTTTGTTTTTGGATTACCTGACTTAATGTTTTTTAAATGCTGCATAATTTACACCTGCGCAACGTTATACCATGTGCCATTGATGTATTTTTGTATTGGTCTGAATACTGCTGGATCATCACCATCGACTTCACCGACAATACCAAGCCCCGTGATTACATGGCCTGATTTTTCATACATCACGCCTTTTTGCATGGTCTGAACAACACGTGTGCCAAGTCTGACATCTCTCACATAGCGGGAATCAAAGTTACCGTAATCCGAGGGATTAACACGCCCCGTAATATTTATGGTTTTATTACTTTGAATACTTCCCGAGACAAAGCGCATAACATGGACGCTATTAGCATAAACATCCAGATTACCATCACCATTTTGTTTAAAGCCCGTGTCATTATCACCCAAAACAATCGAATTACCGCCAAGAGCACTGGATGTTCCTATACCCAGAGCACCATTCAATTGACCACCAGATAACGGCAGTGCACCGACATCTCCCGCTGTAGGTTTTCGCGTTGTGGTATAAAACTCAGACCAGTCAGCCTCGAATCCGTAACCGTCACGAGCAGAACGATAAAAAATACCGCCGTTCTTATAATTAACGCGGAACTGGGCGGCGGGGCAACTTCCTTCACCGATATTAAAATGAAGAATTAACGTTGATGCCCCACCAATAGTTGCGTTATAGGCTCCGCTACTCCAGTTCCATCCAACGGCTTTATCATTCGCAACGGTGTCTCCTGTTTTTCCTGAAGCAAATGCACCAATATTTTTCGGCGTCAGGTTAATATCTGATGTTCCATCAAACGAAACGTTATTAATTTTACGGGCTGTTTTCAGCTTTGTTGCTGTCGCCGCATTGCCGGACAGTTCACCAGAAAGGCCAGCACTGAATGTCTGTTTCGCGCCCCATGTCTGGGCTTCGTCAATGATTGGTACTCGTCTTGCTGTAATCGTGCGGCTTCCCGGATTTCCTGAAATACGCACCATAAAAAAGCGGTAGTTGGCTTTACTTACAGTGCTGCGCCATACATGCATTGAGCGTCCCGAACCAGAATCATCACTCGGACCGACTGAGATGTTTATCAGGTTGCCATCAATGACGCCCCAGTCCATACCGTCGGGAATATTGGTCATGTTATCCAGCCGAACGGTTATCAGACTGCCCGGCACAAAATCGTATGTCTGCCAGTCCAGGCTGGTGAGTTTTGCTACTGCGCCACCGATACCCAGATTCAGGGGAAGTGAATAAGATGTGTAAACTTCCCGCCATTCGCTCCATGAGCTGCCGGTAAAAACGCGCTCAAACGTGCGACCTTTAAGGGTTGTACCTGTTCCGGCAGTTGTATAACGCTGCCATACGTTAACACCATCAAAGCGCCTCAACACTTCCAGAATACCGAGGACTGTCACGCCGTTTCCGTCCAGTATTGGACCATTGGTCGCTTTACCTGTAACGCTGTAAATACCTGGTGAGGTTACATCATTCAAATCACCGTCGTAATAACGGCTTTCTGACTGGTAGCCCACTCTTGACCAAAAAATTCTCCGAACTATGATTGAAATGTATGGGGGAGGACCCGTTGGCCTAGGTACTTTGTCAGTGAATATTGCTGAAGAGCGAGAGACGGTAGAAGATATGTATGAGCCCTACCTTATCCAGAAAGGTTTTATTATGCGTACACGAACAGGACGTGTCGCAACGGCTAAAGCTTATGAGCACATGGGATATGATTATAAGGAACAGAACAGTTAAGAATGCGACAATCCATCCAATCTAAAGGATGGATTTTTGATTTTGTTAAAAATAAGGAAGAAAAAAGAAAAATTTTAAAAAAAGCCTTGCAATGAGTAGGTTCTTTTGTTATTATATTATGGTGCTGTAAATACAGCGCTTAGCTATGATACAAGAGGTTGCGACACGCCTGGTTGCACTGCCACGCAATCCGTGTTGGTTTTCTTGAGGAGCTAGCCTATTATCTTAAATAGACGAAAGAGGAGAAAAAATGGCAAACAAAAAAATTCGTATCCGTTTGAAAGCTTACGAACACCGTACGCTTGATACAGCGGCAGAAAAAATCGTAGAAACTGCAACTCGCACAGGTGCGACAGTTGCTGGACCAGTTCCACTTCCAACTGAACGTAGTCTCTACACAATTATTCGTGCGACTCACAAATATAAAGATTCTCGCGAACAATTTGAAATGCGTACCCACAAACGTCTTATTGACATCATCAACCCAACTCAAAAAACAGTTGACGCTTTGATGAAACTTGATCTTCCAAGTGGTGTGAACGTAGAAATCAAACTTTAATTTAAGGCTTGATTTGATTGAGCATAAAAAACGCTCGTTAAAAACTTTTTTGAGCATAAAAAACGCTCATAAAAAACTTTTTGAAATACAATAAAGTAAAGGAAATATTTTCTCATGACAAAAGGAATCTTAGGGAAAAAAGTGGGAATGACTCAAATCT
>OFCH01000614.1_pt1 | contig 11014 bp, 7 predicted proteins | sample 1520771 | NCBI WGS metagenome assembly OFCH01 (sample SAMEA2699034, study PRJEB24076) | metagenome | biome: Human gut stool | place: Spain | collected 2012-10-23 | reverse complement strand
GGCGTACGGAGTCGATTCTGATGTCGATGCCGCCGCTGGTGCGCTGGGAGTATGACTACCGGCCGGAAGAAGGCAGCCCTGAGGCTGCCCTGAGTGGGTTTATTCAGGTTCGCGAATGGATTTAATGCCGGGCGGCGCCTTCGCTTGCCCGGCCTACGCTATCCCGTAGGTCGGGTTAGCGCAGCGCCACCCGACAAATCCCTTACAGCGGCTGAGTCTGAGCCTCGACCACCGCCAGCGCGACCATATTGACGATGCGACGCACGGAAGCGATAGGCGTCAGAATATGCACCGGCTTCGCCACTCCCATCAGCACCGGTCCGACGGTCACCCCTTCCGAACTGGAGACGCGCAGCAGGTTATAGCTAATGCGCGCGGCTTCCATATTCGGCATCACCAGAATGTTAGCCGAACCTTTCAGCGGGCTGTCCGGCATCCGCTCATGGCGAATACTTTCCACCAGCGCAGCATCGCCGTGCATTTCACCATCGATCATCAGGTCCGGCGCCAGCGCTTTCACCCGCTCCAGCGCTTCGCGCATTTTGCTTGCTGACGGGCAGTCAGAGGAACCGAAGTTGGAGTGCGACAGCAGCGCCACGCGCGGCTCAATACCAAAACGACGGACGCTTTCCGCCGCCATCAGCGTAATTTCCGCCAGCTGCTCCGGCGTAGGATCGTTATTGACGTAGGTGTCGGCGATAAAGGTGTTTCCGCTTGGCAGCAGCAGCGCATTCATGGCCCCCGCGGTGCTGACGCCGTCACGGTAGCCAAACAGCGGCTGAACGACCCCATAATGCTCATGGTAGTCGCCGATGGTGCCGCAGATCATGGCATCCGCCTCGCCACGGTGCACCATGATTGCGCCAATGACCGTCGTATTGGCAATCACCGCCCGCTGGGCCTGCTCCTGAGTCACGCCGCGGCGTTTCATGATCTGGTAATACTCGCCCCAGTACTCTTTAAAGCGCGGATCGGATTCGTTATTGACGATCTCAAAATCCACTCCGGCTTTGATCTGCAGCCCCAGCTTCTGGATGCGCATTTCAATCACGCTCGGACGACCGATCAAAATCGGTTTTGCCAGCCCCAGCGATACCAGCTCCTGTGTGGCGTGCAGGACGCGCGTCTCTTCGCCTTCCGCCAGCACCACGCGCTTAGGCTCTTTGCGCGCCTGGGAGAAAATTGGCTTCATGAACAGGTTGGTTTTGTAGACAAACTCGCTGAGCTTCTCAATATAGGCGTCGAAGTCGGCAATCGGACGCGTGGCTACGCCGGAGTCCATCGCCGCTTTGGCGACCGCCGGCGCGATCTTGACGATCAGGCGCGGATCGAACGGTTTTGGAATGATATATTCCGGACCAAAGCTCAGATCCTGATCGCCGTAGGCAGAGGCGACCACTTCGCTCTGCTCGGCATGCGCCAGTTCAGCTATCGCGTGGACCGCAGCCAGCTTCATCTCTTCGTTAATCGCCGTAGCGCCAACGTCCAGCGCCCCGCGGAAAATGAACGGGAAGCACAGCACGTTGTTGACCTGGTTCGGGTAGTCAGAGCGCCCGGTGCAGATGATGGCATCTTCGCGGACCTGCTTCGCCAGCGGCGGCAGAATCTCCGGTTCCGGGTTAGCCAGGGCGAGGATCAGCGGCGCGCGGGCCATTTTTTTCACCATCTCCGGCGTCAGCACTTTCGGGCCTGAACAGCCGAGGAAAATATCCGCACCGTCAATCACATCGTCCAGAGTGCGTTTGCCGTCATCTTCTACCGCGTAGGCCGCCTTGGTCTCTGCCATATGGGGCTCACGGTCTTTATAGATAACGCCTTTGGAGTCGCAGACCACGATATTGTGTTTCTGCATCCCCAGCGCCACCAGCAAATTCATGCAGGCAATCGCCGCCGCGCCCGCGCCGGATACCACCATCCGAACGTCGGAAAGATTCTTCTCAACCACCCGCAGGCCGTTAATAATCGCCGCGGTGCTGATAATGGCCGTGCCGTGCTGATCGTCATGGAACACAGGAATGTTCATGCGCTCGCGCAGCTTTTGCTCGATGTAGAAACACTCTGGCGCTTTGATGTCTTCGAGGTTGATGCCGCCGAAGGTGGGCTCCAGCGCCGCCACGACATCGATAAATTTATCCGGATTCAGCTCATCGACTTCGATATCGAACACATCAATCCCGGCGAATTTTTTAAACAAAACGCCCTTGCCTTCCATCACCGGCTTACCGGCTAGCGCACCAATATTCCCCAGTCCCAGCACCGCGGTGCCGTTGGAGACAACGGCCACCAGGTTGCCACGGGCGGTATATTTGTAGGCGGCCAGCGGATCTTTCTCGATTTCCAGACAAGGTGCCGCCACGCCTGGCGAGTAGGCCAGCGCCAGATCGCGCTGGGTGGCCAGAGGCTTGGTAGGGACAACCTGAATTTTCCCGGGAACGGGAAACTCATGGAAATCGAGGGCGCTTTGTTTCAACTGCTCATCCATTTTATTGTTCCTTTCACGTATCGGTCGTAGGGGGTGTGCGTAATGACTATCCTGGTGCCCACCCTAAGGTGGCGCATAGTATCTCGCCTGACGGCTTTTCAAACTTTGAACGCCGCCAAACTCTCGCCATCGCAATGGTATATTTGTTATCGATTTATAACATTTATGTAACCTGATTTCGAAAGCAATGATAGTCCCGTCTGCTATGCTTTTTAGTTATCCACCCGATAAACACCTCGACAAACAATCAACAAAAACTCATGCAACATCTTGTTTCAGGAGTCCATTATGTCCCGAAGAGAACTTGCCAACGCCATTCGCGCCCTGAGCATGGACGCCGTACAGAAAGCCAACTCCGGCCACCCCGGCGCCCCGATGGGGATGGCGGATATCGCCGAAGTCCTGTGGAATGATTTCCTTAAACACAATCCGGAGAATCCGCACTGGTATGATCGTGACCGCTTTGTGCTCTCTAACGGTCATGCGTCGATGCTGTTGTATAGCCTGCTGCATCTGACCGGCTACGATCTGCCGCTGTCCGAATTGAAAAACTTTCGCCAGCTCCATTCGAAAACGCCCGGCCACCCGGAACACGGCTATACCCCCGGCGTCGAGACGACCACCGGCCCGCTTGGCCAGGGGCTGGCCAACGCCGTCGGCATGGCGATTGCCGAGCGCACGCTGGCGGCGCAGTTTAACCGTCCCGGCCACGACATTGTCGATCACTATACCTGGGTGTTTATGGGCGATGGCTGTCTGATGGAGGGGATCTCCCACGAAGCCAGTTCGCTGGCGGGGACGCTGGGTCTCGGTAAGCTCATCGGCTTCTATGACCATAACGGCATCTCAATCGATGGTAAAACCGACGGCTGGTTCACCGACGATACCGCCGCGCGCTTTCGGGCCTATCACTGGCACGTGATTGGCGATATTGACGGCCACGACCCGCAGGCAGTGAAACAGGCGATTCTCGAGGCGCAAAGCGTCACGGATAAACCTTCGCTGATCATCTGCCGCACCGTGATCGGCTATGGCTCACCGAATAAAGCCGGTTCGGAAGAGTCCCACGGCGCAGCGCTGGGGGAAAAAGAGGTGGCGTTAACCCGCGAGAAGCTGGGCTGGAAATACCCACCGTTTGAGATCCCCAAAGAGATTTATCAGCAATGGGACGCCCGGCCGCGCGGCGAGCAGGCAGAACAGACGTGGAATCAGCGGTTCGCCGCTTATCAGCAGCAGTATCCTGAACTGGCGGCGGAGCTAAAACGCAGAATGGACGGCGCGCTGCCGACGAACTGGAGCGATGCGGCGCACGATTATATCGCGCAACTGCAGGCCGAGCCGGCGAAAATTGCCAGCCGTAAAGCGTCGCAAAATGCCCTGAACGCCTATGGCCCGCTCCTGCCGGAACTGCTGGGCGGGTCGGCCGATCTGGCGCCGAGCAACCTCACCATCTGGTCCGGGTCAACATCCATCAAAGAGGATGTGGCGGGTAACTATATTCATTATGGCGTACGCGAGTTCGGCATGACGGCGATCGGCAACGGCATTGCTCTCCACGGCGGCTTTATCCCCTATACCTCCACCTTCCTGATGTTTGTCGAATATGCGCGTAACGCAGCGCGAATGGCGGCGTTGATGAAAGCCAGACAGATAATGGTCTATACCCATGACTCGATTGGGTTAGGGGAAGATGGCCCCACTCATCAGGCGGTCGAACAGCTGGCCAGTCTGCGACTGACGCCGAACTTCAGCACCTGGCGCCCCTGCGATCAGGTCGAAACGGCGGTCGCGTGGCAGGCGGCGATTGAACGACAAACCGGCCCCACCGCGCTGATACTGTCGCGGCAAAATCTGGCGCAAATGGCGCGGACGCCGCAACAGGTACAGGATATTGCCCGCGGCGGCTATGTGCTGAAAGATGCGGGGGGCAAACCAGATTTAATCCTGATAGCCACCGGCTCCGAAGTGGAGATAACCGTGCTGGCGGCGGAAAAGCTGCTCGCCAAAGGTGTTAACGTGCGGGTGGTCTCCCTGCCTTCAACCGATGTTTTCGATGCGCAAGATGCGGCATACCGGGAATCGGTTCTTCCGGCTAACGTCAGCGCCAGAATTGCCGTTGAGGCCGGTATCGCCGACTACTGGTATAAATATGTCGGGCTGAAAGGCGCCATCGTGGGAATGAGAAGCTACGGTGAATCGGCGCCGGCGGATAAGCTCTTCCCGTTCTTTGGCTTCACCGTCGAGCATATCGTCAGTCTCGCGGATGAAATATGTAACGGGTAACCCATAGCGTGGGCCAGGCATCTGGCCCCTGCCAGTTATCACACTGCGGCTGCTGCGCATAGCGAACCAGGCTAAACCGCTGGCCATCATAGCGCCAGCGGGTCTGAACCCCGCAATCGCCGGGGCCGCGCCCTTTATCCAGAGTCACCAGCTCGTGACGTCGCTCATCAATACTGGCATTAATCAGCTCAATATCACGCGCCGCATTGCCCGGCGGCTGGAAGGGCAGCGTCAGACGAACCTGGCGGGCCACATACGGCTGCTGGCGCGACACCAGCCAGGCCAGCCAGATGGTGTTGTACGCCCCGGCTTCGCAGCTGACCATCAGTAACACCTTCTCATCCGTCAACGCGGTAACCCGAATCTCGCGGCGGAAAGGGTCCAGCGAACAGGCGCTATTGTTCATCCGCTCGTTGCCGTAATCCATCAGGTCATTGAGCTCCTCCCGACTGAGCGGTGATTGCGAGAGATCGACTTTGCCAACCGCCCGCAGCGCAGGTGCCGGCGGTACGCTAAGCGGCGGCTCTTCGCCCTTCCCTACCCACGCGGTTTCACTGCCGACACGCTTTTGATGGCTATCGATAAACAGCAACGCGGCTTTCAGTCCTTGCAGAGAAATGCTTTGCAGCCCGTTAACCAGGGTTATCACCTGCCCCTCCTGCACCTGCTGGAGAAAAGCATCGATCGTCACGCTATCCCCGGTTTTGAGCAGCTTATCCGCAACCTGCCAGTGTTTATCGGTCAACGCCAGCGGTTTACCATCAAGCAAAAGGCGAGGAGCGATTGGCGCCAGGGCGGCAACCGGGTTACCGATACCGCCCAGCTCAATGCGCAGGCTGGCATCCGTGACGGCGCCGGCGCTACGGCTGAGAGTCATAACCAGTCCGTGATGCAGACCAACGTTGCGAGCGACGCAGAAATTCTGATTATTGCAGGTGACCAGCCAGTCGTCGAAGAGCTGTTGTACCGGCGCCGCCCACGCCCATGACGTCGGTATCAAACCGAAAAACAGAAAAAAAAGAACCCGATAAAGCATGCGCGGCACAACCCCAGAGAAGAACGCTCAAAACAGCAGCCATCTTCACCAGCGGCGACATGTTACTCAATCAGATTTATCAGATAACCCCGCCATCAGTCCCGATGTTTGCAAATATTGCAGCAGGATCACCGCCTTGCCATCGCGTATCTCGCCGCTGGCAACCATCTGCAATGCCTGGCTGAAAGGCAGCTCCAGCACATCGATATCTTCATCTTCAACGCCGCCGCCGCGCGTTTTGCGCTGCGCGTCGCTGTACTCGGCGATAAAGAAGTGGACAATTTCGGTCACCCCGCCGGGAGACATATACAGCTCGAACAGCTTATGCGCATCGCCCACTTCGTACCCGGTCTCTTCGATAGCCTCTTTGCGGATGCAGGCTTCAGGCTCGTCGTTATCCAACAGCCCGGCGCAGGTTTCGATCAGCATCCCGTCCTCGTTACCGTTAACCCAGGTGGCAACACGAAACTGGCGGACCAATACGACGGTTTGCTTACGGCGGTTATACAACAGCACCGTGGCGCCGTTGCCGCGATCGTAAACCTCGCGCTTATGACGGACCACGCTGCCGTCGCTACGCGTCAGCTCGTAGGTCATATTGCGCAAAATAAAGTAGTTTTCAGAGAGGAGTTTATCTTTGATAACGTTGATGTTGAGTGACATACGGCCCCGCAGCGTGGAATGACGCTGTCATACTACGCTGCGAGGCCGGGTTTGTCGTTAGTGAAGCAGGGCCGATTTTACGCCGAGATAATCCATGATCCCCTGCGCCGCATGGCGACCTTCGGCCATCGCCGTCACCACCAGATCGGCGCCGCGGACAGCATCTCCGCCGGCAAAAATTTTGTCGTGCGTGGTCTGATAGCGGTAGCGGCTCTCGACACTGGCCTTAATCCGCCCCCGGTTATCAAGCTCTACGCCGACGGACTCCAGCCACGGCATCCCGTGGGGATGGAAACCAAAGGCCATAATCACCGCATCGGCCGGCATCACGAACTCGCTGCCCGGCAGCGGCGACGGGCTGCGGCGCCCCTGCTCGTCCGGTTCACCCAGTTGTGTGCGCAGAAAACGTACGCCGTTAACCCGGCCGTCGCTATCCAGCTCCAGCGTCACCGGCTGAACGTTGAATTCGAACTCCGCCCCTTCTTCACGCGCGTGTTTCACCTCTTTTTTCGACCCCGGCATATTGGCCTCATCGCGACGATAGGCGCAGGTGACCTTTTTCGCCCCGTGACGCAGCGCGGTGCGCACGCAGTCCATCGCCGTGTCGCCGCCCCCCAGCACCACGACATTCAGACCGTGGGTATTGACGTAAGGCTCTTCGGGTTTCTCACTCAGCCCCATGACTTGTTTCGTATTGGCAATCAGGAACGGCAGCGCATCATAGACCCCCGGGGCCTCTTCATTTGGCAGTCCCGCTTTCATGGAACGGTAGGTTCCGGCGCCAATAAATACCGCATCGTATTCTGCTAGCAAGGTGGTTAACGCCACGTCCTTGCCCACTTCACACTCCAGTTCAAAGCGGATACCCATCTCAGTAAAAATCTCCCGTCGCCGGGCCAGCAGTGACTTTTCCAGCTTGAAGGCCGGAATGCCAAAAGTCAGCAAACCGCCGATTTCCGGATGACGGTCGAAGACCACCGGCTGCACGCCGTTTCGGATCAGCAGGTCAGCGCAGGCCAGTCCCGCCGGCCCGGCACCGATAATGGCCACCTTTTTCCCGCTATCGACAACCCGGGAGAGGTCCGGTCGCCAGCCCTGTGCCAGCGCCTGGTCGGAGATATAGCGCTCGATGTTGCCAATCGTCACCGCGCCCTGTTCATCGCGCAGCGTACAGGCCCCTTCACACAGGCGATCCTGCGGGCAAACCCGGCCGGTTATCTCCGGCAGGCAGTTGGTTTGATGGGACAGCGCCACGGCGGCGTCGATATCCCCCGCTTGTACCCGCTCAATCCACTGGGGAATATGGTTATGCAGCGGGCAGGTCCATTCACAGATACTGTGTTCGCCGCACTGCAGGCAGCGCTCCGAGGCCTGCTGCGCCTGCCCGGCGTTAAAGGGCAGAACGATCTCGGCAAAATCCCTCTTGCGGATCGCCGCGGCCCGTTTATCGGCCTCGCTGCGCGGCGGCGTTGCCGCCATCTGGCGGGCTTTTGCGTCAGCTGCCGGTAATGCCATGTCGCCGGGATGCGCATGCCACGGCCGCGCATCCATCCGCGCCGTACGCAGGCGTCGCTGTCTGGCCATCGCGGACAGGGTAGCTTCCGTCGCCAGCTGCAGCGCCTGCGCCGGGCAGTTTTGCACGCAGGAGGGCCCGCCTTCACGGCCGCTGCACAGATCGCATTTATGCGCGGTGGCTTTCACTTTCCCCGCCGCCGCCGGTAACAGCACGATCTCCATGACGCCAAACGGACAGGCCACCATGCAGGATTTACAGCCGATGCACTTTTCCTCGTCAACCTGCACGCTATCATTTACCTGGCGAATGGCATCATTCGGGCAGCTGCGGGCACAGGGGGCGCTTTCACAATGCCGACATGTTATTGCGTTACGTTTTTGCTCGTGCTTCATCACGGTAATGCGCGGTAAGAAGCGCTGCGGGGTCAGGACGTGCTGTTCGTCGTTGTGTGCCATCACGCAGGCCACTTCGCAGGCTTTGCAGCCGATGCATTTGCGACTATCGCTGATAATAAAGTGGTTCATGGTATCCTTCGGTCTTCGCTAAATAACCCCTCGATTCGCATGACTATTTATTACCCGACAAAACGGGGCAGGAACAATGTTCATTTGCCCGGAAGCGTATTTTTCTGGAGATAACCCGTTTTGGATCAAATTCTTTGACTTAAATGAAATTGCGTTTTATTTAACGTAGCAAGAAGAAGGCAGTTTAACGATGACAAACGGACGCCGGGGTAAGCGGCGGTTTGCGCAGAGAGTCGGAGAGTTCTTTACGGTGTCCGCTAAAGCCACACGATAAATTACACTATCTCCTTAATTTCTCCACGTTTGCCCGTGGAGTTGCCTATAAAGTGTCACGGACTGTGCGGTAACAAAAATGTACACAATGAGGTCTCAATTCTGATGGCGAATTTTTTTATCGATCGCCCCATTTTCGCGTGGGTTCTGGCGATCCTGCTATGCCTGACCGGAACGCTCGCAATCTTGTCACTTCCCGTCGAGCAGTATCCCGATCTTGCGCCGCCTAACGTGCGCATTACCGCCAATTATCCAGGTGCCTCCGCACAAACGCTGGAAAATACCGTCACCCAGGTTATCGAGCAGAATATGACCGGCCTCGATAGCCTGATGTATAGGTTTTCCTAGAGCAGCTCTTCGGGTCAGGCGACGATTACGCTGACCTTTACCGCCGGAACCAATCCCAACGAAGCCATGCAGCAGGTACAAAACCAGCTGCAATCGGCAATGAAAAAACTGCCTCAGGATGTGCAAAATCAGGGGGTGACGGTACGTAAAACCGGCGATACCAACATTCTGACTATCGCGTTCGTCTCGACTGACGGCAGTATGGATAAGCAGGATATTGCCGACTACGTGGCCAGTAACATTCAGGAACCGCTCAGCCGCGTGAACGGAGTTGGCGACATTACGGCCTACGGCTCGCAATACTAATCACGAGTCTGGCTTGATCCGGCCAAACTCACCAGCGTGCAGATGACGGCGAAAGATGTCACCGACGCCATCGAATCACAGAATGCGCAGATCGCGGTCGGCCAGCTTGGCGGTACGCCGTCGGTCGATAATCAGTCGCTCAATGCCACCATTAACGCCCAGTCGCTGCTGCAAACGCCGCAGCAGTTCCGCGATATTACGCTGCGCGTGAATCCGGACGGCTCGCTGGTGACGCTCGGCGATGTGGCGAAAGTTGAACTGGGCGCGGAAAGCTACGATTACCTCAGCCGCTACAACCGCAACCCGGCCTCCGGCCTTGGCGTGCAGCTGGCCTCCGGGGCAAACGAAATGCAGACCGCGGAGCTGGTGCTCAATCGTCTGGATGAGCTGTCGCAGTATTTCCCTCACGGCCTTGAATATAAAATTGCCTACGAAACCACCTCCTTCGTGAAGGCCTCTATCCATGACGTGGTGAAAACGTTGCTGGAAGCCATCGTGCTGGTGTTCCTGGTGATGTACCTGTTCCTGCAAAACATCCGCGCAACGCTCATCCCAACCATTGCCGTACCGGTGGTTCTGATGGGGACTTTCGCCATCCTGTTTGCCTGCGGCTACAGTATCAACACCCTGACGATGTTCGCGATGGTGCTGGCGATAGGTCTGCTGGTGGACGATGCTATCGTGGTCGTCGAAAACGTTGAGCGCATCATGAGCGAAGAGGGCCTTTCGCCGCGTGAAGCGACGCGAAAATCCATGGGCCAGATTCAGGGGGCGCTGGTCGGGATCGCGATGGTACTGTCGGCGGTCTTTATCCCGATGGCCTTCTTCGGCGGCACAACCGGCGCCATTTACCGCCAGTTTTCTATTACCATCGTCTCGGCGATGGTGCTGTCGGTACTCGTGGCCATGATCCTCACGCCGGCCCTGTGCGCCACCTTGCTGAAACCCATGAAGAAAGGCGAAGAACACGGTAAAAAAGGCTTCTTCGGCTGGTTTAACCGTATGTTCAACCGTAACGCCAGCCGCTACGAAACCGCCGTGGGCAAAATTCTTCACCGCTCGCTGCGCTGGATAGCGATCTACGCGCTGCTGTTAGGGGGGATGGTCTTTATGTTCTTACGCCTCCCGACGTCGTTCCTGCCCCAGGAAGACCGCGGCATGTTCCTGACCTCGGTGCAGCTGCCGAGCGGCGCAACGCAGCAGCAGACCTTAAAAGTCGTGCAAAAAGTTGAGGACTATTTCTTTAATCATGAACAGGCCAACGTTGCTTCGATTTTCGCTACCGTGGGCTCTGGCCCGGGAGGCAACGGTCAGAACGTCGCGCGTATGTTTATCCGCCTGAAGGACTGGGATGAACGCGATGCGAAAACCGGTACCTCGTTTGCGATCATTGAACGTGCGACAAAAGCCTTTAACAGCATTAACGAGGCGCGGGTGTTCGCCACTAACCCGCCGGCAATCAGCGGACTGGGCAGCTCCGCCGGTTTTGATATGGAGCTTGAAGACCACGCCGGCAACGGGCACGCGGCGCTCATGGCAGCCCGCGATACGCTGCTCGATCTGGCGGCGAAAGATGAGCGGTT
>OFCH01000586.1_pt1 | contig 11414 bp, 8 predicted proteins | sample 1520771 | NCBI WGS metagenome assembly OFCH01 (sample SAMEA2699034, study PRJEB24076) | metagenome | biome: Human gut stool | place: Spain | collected 2012-10-23 | reverse complement strand
GGTGAACAGGCTCTTCGCTCCGTTCACCAGCCCGGCGCCAAGCACCGGGCCAATTAAGGTGCCGCGACCGCCAAGCGCCACCCAAATAGCCGCTTCAATGGAGTTGGTTGGCGACATTTCGCTGGGGTTAATAATGCCCACCTGAGGCACGTACAGCGCCCCCGCGAGGCCACACAGCACCGCCGACAGCGTCCACACCAGCAGCTTAAAGCCGCGCGGATCGTATCCGCAGAACATCAGCCGGTTTTCCGCATCACGCACCGCCGTCAGGACACGGCCGAATTTACTCTGCGCCAGCAGATAGCCGATCCCTAACGTCAGCAGCAGCAGTAAAACCGTGACCATAAATAGCGCGGCCCGCGTGGTGGTCGCGGTAACGGAATAGCCAAGCAGCGTGGTGAATCCGGTAAAACCGTTGTTGCCGCCAAAACCGGTTTCGTTACGGAAAAAGAGCAGCATGCCGGCGTAGGTCAACGCCTGGGTCATGATCGAGAAGTAGACCCCTTTGATTTTAGAGCGGAAAGCAAACCAGCCGAAGACCAGGGCCAGTACGCCCGGAACCAGCACCACCAGCAGCATCGCCCAGGCAAAATGCTGGGTTCCCCACCAGAACCACGGCAGCTCGCTCCATGACAGAAAAGACATGAATGCCGGCAGACCATCGCCCGCCGCCTGGCGCATCAGATACATCCCCATCGCATAGCCGCCGAGGGCGAAAAAGATGCCGTGGCCCAGCGACAGCATACCGGCGTAACCCCAGACCAGATCCAGCGCTACGGCGACAATCGCGTAACAGAGAATTTTACCGCTGAGGGTCAGCAGCCAGGTGGAGACCGCCAGCGGATGTGACTGCGGCAGCAGCGCCAGAAACGGCATGCTCAGCAACCCCAGCACCAGGAGCACACCGAGCCATTGCAGCGATCGCGGCGCCTTACGCGCTAATGTTAAGCTAATTGGTTGGCTCATCAGTCAATAACCCTCCCTTTTAAGGCAAACAGGCCCTGCGGACGCTTCTGAATAAACAGGATGATCAGCACCAGGATCAGGATCTTGCCCAACACTGCCCCGAGCTGAGGTTCGAGGATTTTGTTGAAGATGCCGAGGCCAAAGGCTGCCACTACGCTCCCCGCCAGCTGGCCGACGCCGCCGAGCACCACCACCAGGAAGGAGTCGATGATATAGCCCTGGCCCAGTTCCGGGCCGACATTTCCCAGCTGCGACAGCGCCACACCACCCAGACCGGCGATACCCGAACCGAGACCAAATGCCAGCATATCCACTCGCCCGGTTGGCACGCCGCAACAGGCGGCCATCGCCCGGTTTTGGGTCACCGCCCGCACGTTCATGCCTAAGCGGGTTTTATTGAGAATTAACCAAGTGAAGAACAGTACCAGCAGCACAAAGCCGAGCACCGCCAGGCGGTTCCACGGCAGGATCAGGTTCGGCAGAACCTGCAAGCCGCCGGAGAGCCAGGCCGGGTTTGCCACTTCCAGGTTCTGGGCGCCGAACAGCATGCGCACCAGCTGGATCAGCATCAGGCTAATCCCCCAGGTGGCCAGCAGCGTCTCCAGCGGCCGGCCGTAGAGATGACGAATGATAGTGCGTTCCAGCGCCATACCGATGCCGCCGGTTATCAGGAAAGCGACCGGCAGCGCGACCAGCGGATAGAACGCCAGCCACTGCGGCGCCAGCTGTGCCAGCGCTTGCTGCACCAGCCAGCAGCTGTAGGCGCCGATCATCAGCATCTCGCCATGCGCCATATTGATGACGCCCAGCAACCCGTAGGTGATGGCCAGCCCCAGCGCTGCCAGCAGCAGCACCGACCCCAGCGATAGCCCCATGAATGCCTGGCCGAGAATATCGCCGAGCAGCAGACGCTGTTTAATCTGGCTCAGGCTGTTTGCCGCCGCATCGCGCACGCGGGCGTCAGGCTCATGTTGAAGATCGGTATAGGGAATCAGCAGCGCCTGAGTCTCCGGATCCACGGCGTGACCGAGCTGTTCAACGGCGGCCAGCCGTCTGGCGCTGTCCGGGCTGGCAAGCTGCAGGCGGGCCAGCGCAATGTCCAGCTGCGTTTTAACCCCCTCATCGGTTTCAACCGCCAGCCGTTGTTGCAGCAGCCCCGCCATTTCCGGCGTCGCCTCCCGCTGTAGCGTTTTGACGGCTGCCGCCCTCTCCGTGACACTGTCACTGAAAAGCAAATGGGTGGCCAACGCCCCGGCGACCAGGTTACGCAGGCGGTTGGTGAGGCGAACCGGTTTTGTCGCCCCTTGCGGAGTGCGCGCGGCCCCCAGCGCCTGTTGCTGGCTGAAGGCGTGGCCACTGTCATCAGCCACCAGGGTTTCCGCTTTCAGCGCCCGCAGCAGCGGCAGCCGCCGGGCATCGGGCGCGGCGGCCCACTGTTCCAGCAGGCGCGCCTGCTGGGTACGGTTGGCCGTCACAAAATCATCCGCATCCGCTGCCTGCGCCCGCCACGGCACGATCATCACCAGTAGCGCGAGGTAATACCCCACTATGCGCCATGTGCTCATGAGTATCTCCTTGTGTCATTTCCCCGTTAACGCTAACGAGGGTCGCGCGGGATTCCGGGATAGCCCCGGCAGCGCTGGCGCTTGCCGGGGCTACTTATGTCGCCCGGGCAAGGCGTTCGCGCCCGGGAAAGAGGCGCTTAATTAGCGGCAGTTTTTATCGGATGATCGGGTTTCTTATCGTTGCCGGCGATCCACGGGCTCCACGGCTGGGCGCGTACCGGCTTATCGGTCTGCCAGACGACGTTGAACTGCCCGTTGCTTTCGATTTCGCCAATCATCACCGGTTTGTGCAGATGGTGATTGGTCGCGTCCATAGTCAGAGTAAAGCCTGATGGCGCGTTGAAGGTCTGGCCGGCCATCGCTGCCCGCACCTTATCGACATCGGTGGTTCCCGCTTTGGTTACCGCCTGGGCCCACATGTGCAGCCCAACCCAGGTGGCTTCCATCGGGTCGTTAGTCACCACGGTATCGGCGTTTGGCAGCTTGTGGGCTTTGGCATAGGCACGGTAATCCGCCACAAACTGTTTGTTGGTCGGGTTATCGACGGACTCAAAGTAGTTCCACGCCGCCAGGTTCCCCACCAGCGGTTTGGTATCAATACCGCGCAGCTCCTCTTCACCGACGGAGAAGGCCACAACCGGCACGTCTGTCGCTTTCAGGCCCTGGTTGGCCAGCTCTTTATAAAACGGGACGTTGGAATCGCCGTTGATGGTAGAAACCACCGCCGTTTTACCGCCGGCGGAGAATTTCTTAATGTTGGCAACGATGGTCTGGTAATCGCTGTAACCGAACGGGGTATAGACCTCTTCGATGTCCTTATCCTGGATCCCTTTCGCATGCAGGAATGCGCGCAGAATTTTGTTGGTGGTACGCGGATAGACGTAATCGGTGCCCAGCAGGAAGAAGCGTTTCGCCCCGCCGCCATCTTCACTCAGCAGGTATTCCACCGCCGGAATCGCCTGCTGATTCGGCGCCGCGCCGGTATAGAAGACGTTTGGCGACATCTCTTCGCCTTCGTACTGTACCGGATAGAACAGCAGGCCGTTCAGCTCTTCAAAAACCGGCAGCACCGATTTTCGCGAGACCGATGTCCAGCAGCCAAAGACCGCCGCCACTTTGTCCTGGGTTAGCAGCTGACGGGCTTTCTCCGCAAACAGCGGCCAGTTTGAGGCGGGATCGACAACCACCGGCTCGAGCTTTTTCCCCAGCACCCCGCCTTTGGCATTGATGTCGTCAATTGCCATCAGCGCCACGTCTTTCAACGGTGTTTCGGAAATCGCCATGGTCCCGGAGAGTGAATGCATAATCCCGACTTTAATGGTGTCGGCGGCATAAACCTGGAAAGAGTAGCCCATGAGAACAGTAGAGGCGGAGAGGGCAAAAGCTTTTAATAATGTTCGACGCTGCATGATTCACTCCTGAAAATCGCAAAAACGAAAAATGAATGAACGACTATCCGGAAGTGATAAGGCAAAAACGATGCCAGGTTGGCTGACGGCGAGAAAGCGCGCGACGGCGCGGCAGGAGAGAAACAGACAGGCAGCGTTGCCTCAAAACGGTGCAACGCTGCGCTATGAAGAGCGGTTACCAGACCTGAGCGGCGATCCCGGTGACCAGGCGGACTTTATCCCACTGTTGGGATTCCGTCAGCGCATTCCCCTCTTCGGTCGAGGCGAAGCCACACTGCGGGCTGAGGCAAATCTGCTGCAGCGCAACATACTGCGCGGCCTCCTGCAGACGGGCCTTCACTCCCTCCGGGTTTTCCAGCTCGCCGTTTTTGGTGGTGATTAATCCCAGCACGACCTGCTGCTTGCCCGGACGGATAAAGCGCAGCGGGGCGAAATCGCCGGAGCGGTCATTATCATACTCAAGGAAGAACGCATCGACGTTGACGCCGCCAAACAGCACCTCGGCAACCGGCTCATAACCGCCTTCCGAGATCCAGGTGGAACGGAAGTTCCCGCGACAAACGTGCAGGCCGATGGTCAAATCGTCCGGTTTGCCTTCCAGAGCCTTATTCAGCACCCGGGCATACGTTTTTGCCAGCTCGTCGGGATCGTCGCCGCGATCGCGCACCTGCTGGCGCTGTTCATCGGAACACAGATAGGCCCAGACGGTATCATCGAGCTGCAGATAGCGGCAGCCGGCATCATAGAAGGCGCGGATGGCATCGCGCCAGGTCGTCGCCAGATCGTCGAAATAGTCGGCGAGATCCGGATAAACCGTGGCATCGATATCTTTACGCCCGCCGCGGAAATGGAGCACGCTCGGGCTTGGAATGGTCATCTTCGGCTGTGCTTCGCCGCTGACGCTTTTCAGATAGCGAAAATCTTCCAGCATCGGATGATCGCCAAACGCCAGTTTGCCAATGACGCGAACGCCGTGTGCCCGGGTCTGCACGCCGTTAAACTGGATCCCTTTGTCGGAATCGTAGCGTTCAACGCCTTCTAAGCCATCGAAGAAATCGAAGTGCCACCACGCGCGGCGAAATTCCCCGTCGGTCACCACGTGCAGCCCGCAGTCACACTGCTGCCTGACCAGCTGGCGGATAGCATCATTTTCAATCTGGCGCAGCTGTTGCGCATCTATGGCGCCTTCGGCAAGCTGCTGACGCGCGACTTTTATTGCCTCTGGACGTAAAAAACTGCCGACGATATCCGCGCGGAACGGGGCCTGTTGACGTTGCATGGTGTCTCCTTAGCGGTAAGCACAATTAGTTGCCTGCCGTGATAGTTCATTATTTGAATTTTAGACTTCTGGATGGCTATATGTCCAGATACTGTCATGCACTGCCGTCAGCGGCAAACGAGAAAATTTCATCGGTCATGAAATAAATTCATTGTGCGGCCTGCTCCCCGCAGGAAACCGGCCGCAGTGAGTTAGTCGGCGAAAGGCAGCCCCTCGTCCTGCCAGCCGGTGAGGCCGCCGAGCATCATTTTGACCGGACGCCCCAGTTCAGCCAGCCTGAGAGCGGCAATATCCGCACCGTTGCAGTGTGGGCCGGCGCAATAGACGACGAACAGCGTCTCAGCTGGCCACTCGCTCATTCGGGCGGCATCGATCAGGCGATGCGGTAAATGCAGCGCCCCGGGCAGATGCCGTCGGGCAAAGGCCTCCGGACTGCCGACAACGTGAAGCAGCACAAAATCGCAGGCCCCGTCGCGCATCGCGCTGTAGACATCCGCGCAGTCGGTTTCAAAACTCAGTTTATGCCGGAACCAGGCGGCAGCCTCGCTGGAGATGGCTGGGGCAAAAGCAGTTACAACACTCATGGCGTATTCTCCTTGTCTGTGGTACCACTAATTTAATGAATCCGCCCACTTATCCTCTGCCGGCAACCATGACAGAAAACGTTGAAATCCTGACAAACCATCCCGTGACGTTGTCACGCCATCGGGTCGTTGTGCTGGCCTATGATGGCCTGTGCACCTTTGAGTTTGGTATCGCGGTGGAGATCTTTGGTCTTCCCCGCCCGGAGATGGGCGAACGCTGGTACCAGTTCGCGGTCGCCGCCGTCGATGACGGTGAGCTACGTGCTACCGGCGGTATCCGGCTGATGACCGACGGCGGCATGAATTTGCTTCAGGATGCGCAGACTATCGTGGTGCCCGGCTGGCGCGGGATCGATGCGCCGATCCCGGCGGCGCTGGGTGATGCCTTAGCCGCCGCCCATGCGCGAGGCTGCCGGATTATCTCAATCTGCTCCGGCGTATTTGTTCTCGCGGCCGCCGGGTTACTCAATGGCCGCAAAGCGACAACGCACTGGCGATACACGGAAAATCTGCGCCAGCGCTACCCGCTGATTGATGTCGTCGCCGATGTGTTGTACGTGGGTTCTGACGGCATTATGACCTCCGCGGGCAGCGCCGCCGGCATCGACCTGTGCCTGCACCTTGTGCGTGAGGATTTTGGGATTGAAGCCGCCAATACCGTGGCCAGGCGACTGGTTGTCTCTCCGCATCGCGACGGCGCGCAGGCGCAGCAGGTCATCCGGCCCGTCGCCCAGGCGCGGGAAAGTCAGCGCCTGGGGCTGGGGTTTGATTATCTGTATCAGCATCTTGCCGCCAGCCATACCGTGGCGTCGCTGGCGCAACAGGCGGGGATGAGTCCTCGCACGTTTTTGCGCCGTTTTCAGGCAGCGACCGGTAAGACCCCTGCCCGCTGGCTGCTGGATGAGCGGTTGCAGCGCGCGCAGCAGCATCTGACCCATAGCCGCATCAGCATCGATAAAATCGCCGAACTCAGCGGTTTCGCCGATGCCGGCACCCTGCGCCACCATTTTCGCCAGCAGTTCGCCATCAGCCCATCTGCCTACCGGAAGAAGTTTTCGGCCGCCGCGGTTGTAAAATCGTAACAGGCGGTCACAATGGCTTTCAGTTTGCTGTCATTACGCAAGGAGCCTGTCAGATGAAAAAAGAGTGTCGAGTCGTTCTGTACAAAGAGGGGATTCTGGGGAGCATGTTTTTTGGTGAAGCGAAAGCTGACCCGGAGAAAATGAGCCGTTTTCTCAATGAGTTCACCCTGCAGGGCTGGGAAGTCAAAACGATGTCCGTGGAGCGCCGCAGAACCGGACTGTTCTGGTCGCGCGAGGCCTATCTGTTCGTCCTTGAACGACCGCTCTAATCACTCACCGCACTATTTATTTCACGTCGAAAAAGTTTTCCTGGTTAATTATTTGTTTAGGTTGACCAGGTTATTCTTTATGCAACAACCGTACACCACGTTCAATAAGGACTACTTAGCGCACACTAATCAATGATGGAGGTTAATCATGCTGGGAAATATGCATGTGATTATGGAGCAAAAATAAAATATCGTTACTCATCAATAAATTACACTAATTTCAAAAACTTAAAGAATCTCAATCAAAGACAAATGCGGACAAATGCGGACATTTCACTGCCCCAAATCGTGCCCCAAAAGCCATTTTGCCCCAAAACCTGCCCCAATTTTCGCTTTCAAATCGGGCAGTCATCCCGCCGCAGATCGTTAACCGAAAACGTCACCACGCCGTAAACCTCCACACCCTCACCCTCGATCGCTTCACCGTCTCTGGTGATAAACGAGCGCCCCTGCAGTCGACCAAAATCAGTAATTCCATCGTAGCGGATAAGTACGAAATCTCCCGGCTGCGGACGTAGCGACAAATCCAAGATGGCATAGCCGGAATCTGTTTTGACGATTTTGGAGTTGGCATCCACGCGGCACAGTTTCGTGACGGTCAGTGTATCCTCGATATAGTCAGATGCTGGAGACGGAAATCTCATATCACAGCCCTCCGTTCGGGTTGTAGAGCTGGAATGTGCGGTCGTCACCCTCTTGCGTGGAGACGTCTTTGAATGTCGTCACGTAACCCTCTATCCACTGATTGGCCTGCCGTGGCGACCAGTGCCAGTTTACTTTCTCCAGCTCCTGAAGAAACCGCCTGGTGGTGATGGTGCGCCTGCCGTTGGGCTCGATGACTATCGCCGCCCGGCAAGCGACCTCAATTTCGTATCGACGTGGCATGATCTGAACCTCTCAATAATACTGATTTTATATACAGTATTTTTATCGGAAGTTCAGATCAACAACAGACTGTTTAAAGCAGCTTTAGTACAGATGAAACAATTGGCAAGCCGCCACCCGTCGCCGGGTCGGGATGGATGCCATCAGCATTGAACCAGTTGCGCGGTGACGTTGACGCATAGTCTGAAGGTTTATCGCCATAGTCAATCTGGAGGTCATGATAGGCAACCCTGTTCAGTGCACAGATATCCCTGACAACAGACGCATAAGCCGCCATTGCCACATTGTTATTCCTCTGGTTTTCACAGGGCATGAGCACCAGGACATCAGCCAACGGACAGGCAGTGCGAACCGCTGTGATTATCGTCTGAATATCGGCAGCAAACGCGGATGGATCACGGGATGATGTCTGGTCATTGGTCCCATGCAGAATGGTCACCAGATTGGGGGCCAGCGCAGTGAATGCTGCTTTCCATGTTGCGCTGGTAACCTGCGCCGCCCATTGTTGAGCAGAACTCCCCGTCGCACCCAGCTTGTGAGACCGGACACCATCTGTCGCGGTCTGCACATCCAGACCGTACAGCTCAACGGTTCCTGATACCGGACTGAACCAGATATTGAAAGCTGTTGACGGTACCGTGAGGCTGACGACCGCAAGGTCAGTGAACGTGCTCAGGTCGATAGTTGTCCAGTTAACTCCACCATCTGTGCTGTATTTAACACTCCCCTGCGGTTTAGCAAAAAGGCGGACTGACGATGCATTTGCCGGTATACCGTTCGCCCTGAAAGTAGCGGTGGTATCAGAAGACGAGACGCTACAAATATCTGCGCTCTGTGCTGCCGCATATGTCGGAGTCCATGTTCCTGTTTTGGTCAAAGTTATCTGACCAAGTATATTGCCGTTGTACTGCCCGAAACCCGCCTCAGACGGATAGCCAAAGCCGATATATCCAATACCAGCACTTCCGTAGTCAGCCTGCATTTTCCCGGCAAATATACCACTCCAGCGGTTCCACAGGTGGGTCCAGCTATCGCCAATGTGCGCTGTTACCAGTGTTGCTGACTGAGACAGTTTCCGGTTCATCAGGCGCTTATGCGTCTCCCTGAGTGAATCCTGATTCAGCGTGAACGTTCTGGAGGTGGTGAAGTCTGCATCCTGCCGGTACGTATCATCGCTCAGTACAGGTGAGCCGTTACCGACAAACAAACCCCGCGATACGACATACACCCCGGCAGCCCCTACCGTTTGCCCGTTCATTAAGCGGATTTGCAGATATCCGGCCGTATCCACAATTTCCTGCGTAATGGCAATTGTCCTGACCAGCGTCTGATACTGCTGCGACGGAAACTGAAATGGCTGCGAGGAAGAGTTGCTGATAACGGTGCCGCCTGCCGTCCGGAAATATGCTGCGAGATTAATAGCCTGAGATGAAATAACTCCCAGGGCTACTGTCAGTGAATCTCCGGCACGCAGTCCAAGCCGCTTTGCTGAAATGTTAATATCCGTCTGACCACCACCTGCTGGGATAATCAGGGATTTTTTCCTAAGAAACGGGCTGCCAGAATAATCCGCAACATATGCTGGTAGTGAAACCCCTGCGACTTGAGCCGGCCCCCAACCATCAATACACGTTTCCCCGCACTCGTAGCGGCGATACCACGGATCTGGCCACAGGTTAATCTGCTGGCGCTGGTACCCTGAATACTCTGCTGGAAGGCTACCGTAAATAAACTCAGGGCGAGATCGTCCGAAAGCTACACCTATGGCAACCAGCTCCTTGACCATAGCCCCTGATGCGCGAAGCGTAAGGTATGTCGTTGATGCTGGTATTGTCAGCGTGGTACTTCCATCATTAAAGCCGGATGCTGATGCGGCAATAGTTGCCGAAGAAAGTGCTCCGGATGCATTACGACAGAAAACCTGAAACGTGCCACCCGTTGATGCGAACCATGCTGCCAGACGGACAGTGATTGTGTCTCCCGGCTTAACCCCCATCGAACTGAGAGAAATAATACGATCAGTACCAACTCCGGCCGTGTTTTGTATTCCGGTCTTACCCCACGGTGAATTAGCGCTGTTCTGAATCAATGTTCCAGCGTAACTCATGGCGTCAACCACACCCGCAGGAAGCCCTTGTTTAGGGCGAACGGAAAGCATCTCGCCAAACGGGTCATACACCAGATTATCAGGTGTGCCCAGAGCCTCCTGGTATTCTCTCGCAGGAAATGAACGGGTAAAATCCGGCGTCACATCCCCCATTGACGCGGCATATGCCCCAATTCTGAACGCACCGGCCACCGTGTTTTGCACCCGTATCCTGACCGATGCTGCCCCGGAAGGAACGGTGCTGGTGACAACTGGTGATGAGATACCGGTACTCAGTGAGCCTGATTCAACAGTCGAAATGGTATTACCCGACGCATCCAGCCAGTAGATCTGGAATTTACCTCCCGCACTTTCAAACCACACCAGAACAGAGAATGCAAGAGTGTCTCCGGTCTGAACCTGTAGCTTTGATACATCGTAATATTTATCAAACGATGTCACGCCGGAAAGCTGAATAACCGGAGTCGGCAGCGGCAGGTTCGAATCTGAGGTGGAAAAAGTTGGAATAGCGCCTTTGTACCAGTCCCAGTTAGCAAAGGTTAAAAGTGTTGAAGAATACTCATTGAACGCATCAAACAGAATGTTCGCCCCGCGTAGCGAAGAATAAGACGGCATTTTCCGCCCGGTTGCTACAAGCGTACCGGCGTTATTGATCACCTCAACTGCGAGCGCACTGTCATCCGGGCTACGGTAATACGTGGTTGAGCCCTCCGGGATATTGGCAATGTCTGCCTGGGCTGCCGCCAGCGTCTGGTACTGCTTACTGAGTGGGATCAGGTTCTGCCTGGTTTTTTCAACAACCGACTCACCAGCCTGGCTCATGATTTCTGACAGCCCTTTTAAGGTGGGAACCTGATTTCCAAGCCGGTCAACAAAGGTACCTTCTTCACTGAGCATGAAGTCATCATATGCAAGAGCATTATCATTAAGATCCTTCATACTGTTAGAAGGGCGTGAATTTCCGGTATTGTACCGATTAGACATATGGCCTCTCACTCGATATTAATATATAATACTGGCATAATTATCTACAAAACCAGTTTTAATGTTCGCAGGGAAATATAATAAAGATGAAGATTTCAGTAATTATTCCAGCATTCAATGCTGAACTTTATATAGAAGAATGTATTCAATCAGTTCTTGATAATGAGTATCCTGATGTGGAAATCATAATCATAAACGATGGTTCCACAGACCGAACAGGAGATATAATAAACTCCTTCAAAGAACCTTTTATTTATAAAATCCATACTGATAATAAAGGTCAA
>OFCH01000575.1_pt1 | contig 11534 bp, 9 predicted proteins | sample 1520771 | NCBI WGS metagenome assembly OFCH01 (sample SAMEA2699034, study PRJEB24076) | metagenome | biome: Human gut stool | place: Spain | collected 2012-10-23 | reverse complement strand
GCCAATATGGCCCAACGGCGTAGGCTAATAAGCTAATGAAATGACGTCGAAAGTTCAGACACGAGATGGAGACGCCGGAAGTATAGTTCCTTTTTGATTATGGAAAGTGTACCGGGAAAGCAAAACGGCGCTGCCGCTGACAGAAGCCGGGCATTCTCCCCGGCGCTCGCCGTTCCTGAGTTATTTCTCGATACGCTCAAGCTGGGTTTGATCCGCCCGTTCGGCGCGATCGGCCAGTCCCTGGAACTGCCCGGGGGTATAGAAGGTCTCCGGCACCGGCAGCATCTGCATGTCCTGCCCCGGATGAATTTGCAACTGACCAAGTTCTGCGAGCGAAAAGCCGTCCACCGTCTGCGGCAGAGTTAACCGCCAGGGCGTCGTCCTCTCGAACGGGACCGGCGTCGGAAGCCGATCGTCGCTCATATCGTAATTGCGTTTGAGCACCAGAAATTTATCCGGAACCCGACGCTGGCTGTTCCACCAGTCGCCATCCAGCTTGCGAAACATACTTTCCGTTTCACTGCGCGGAGCCACCATCAGCTTCACCAACACCTTTTTCAGCGCGACGTCCATCGCCCGGTTATAGTCGTCAACCGAACCGGCATGGCCGTGCAAAATGACGCTGATGGCCAGCCGTGCCCCCAGCAGATTCGAATAGAGATCTTCCGGGGAAAAGGCGGAGATTTCCTCCGAAAAACCGGGAACTGACTGGAAACCATTCCACTGCGCAATTTCATGCCATTGCGCAAGTTCATAGGCCAGACGGCCTGCGAGCCAGGCGGCAATCTCATAGCGTCGGGACAGGGAAGCCGGCGGCATAAAAGCATTGAGCTGGATCCGTCTGACGCCCAGCTCCTCGCTGTAGAAAATGCGCCCCGCCTGTCCAAGATTCGGGTAAATGCGGGAGAAGAGATAAAAAGTGTTATCCGCCGTATCGCGCACGTGGGCGATATCGATAAACCCGCCGCGACGGGTATAGATCAGCCCGTTTTCCTCTTCACTCAGCCCGACAAGATTTTTTACCGCCCCCAGCGCGCTGTCGTTGTAACGATGCTTACCCAACGTATCGAGCGTCAGGACATTACCAATTTGATAGACCGGGATCGGCACCCCAATCGCTCTGACATGCAGATCATAGCCAAAAGCACAGCACGGACGCAGCGATTCCGGCGGCGCCAGCTGGCTGACCACCGGTTTGACCCGGGGAGTGGGAACGACCGGTAATACCGGATCCTTCGCGCACACCGAGAACGCGGCCGCCAGCAAAAATAACAAGCCATTACGCATTAACATCGTCTCCAGGACATAAAACGGACGCTCGCAGGCGGCATTTTGCGAGGTTAAAAACGGTATTCTCCGGCAACAAAGAAGCTATTACGTTCGTTAAAACCAAACTCGGTTAAGACGTTAAAGTTCTGCGTAATTTCATATTGCGCGCCCACCAGCATGTTCCACGGAGAAGAGAGCCGCTGCTTCACGTCAAACTTGCCCTGATCGTCTTTATTAACCGCAGCAATAAGCGGCTGGAGTTCCGGCGGCATATGCAGATCGCGCAGCGCCGCGCCGACGCACCATTTATCGGCGCTCAGCTGGTACACAAACTGCTCCCAGGGGTTTTCCGGGTGAATATCCAGCCCGACGCGGGAAATAGGCCAGCCCACCGGCGGAACCACCACTTTGGCTTTTTTCGCCGCCCAGGAGAGGGAGGTTCCCTGCAGCAGCAGCGAGACCAGCACCACGAAGAAGGCGACGTTAAAGAACAGGCGGGCGTTATCAAGACCGGCCATCATCGGGAAGACGGCGAGAATAATTGGCACCGCGCCGCGCAGGCCAACCCAGCTGATAAACACCCGCTCGCGCAGGTTAAAGCCGCGAAACGGCAGCAGGCCGGCAAAGACCGACAGCGGGCGGGCGACGAAAATCATCCACATCGACAGCAGCAGCGCCGGGATGGCGATAGGCCACAGATCCGACGGCGTGAGCAGCAGACCGAGCACGAGGAACATGGCGATTTGCGCCAGCCATGCCAGTCCGTCAAAGTTCTGCAGGATCCCGTGGCGGTTGCGAATCGGCCGGTTGCCAAGCAGGAAGCCGCACAGATACACCGCCAGAATACCGCTGCCGTCCAGCGACGTGGTGACGGCAAAAATCATAATTCCGCCGCTCAGCGCCAGCAGCGGATAGAGTCCCGTTGGGAGCACGATGCGGTTAATCATCTGCAACAGCAGATAACCGCCGCCAAGACCAATCGCAATACCGAGGCCGAACTGCTGCACGATATGCACGGCAAACATCCAGCTCAGGCCGGTTTCATGCTGCTGAATCATCTCGATAAGGGTAATGGTCAGGAACACCGCCATCGGATCATTGCTACCGGATTCAATCTCCAGGGTGGAGCCCACGCGTTCGTTCAGTCCTTTGCCGCCGAGCAACGAGAAGACCGCCGCGGCGTCGGTGGAGCCGACAATCGCGCCGATCAACATCCCCTCGATCAGATCGAGATGGAACAGCCACGCGGCCATCATCCCGGTCAGACAGGAGGTGATCAGCACGCCCACGGTCGCCAGCGAGAGGGCGGGCCAGAGCGCGACGCGAAATGAGCTCGCCTGGGTGCGCATGCCGCCGTCCAGCAGGATCACCGCCAGCGCCAGGTTACTCACCATGTAGGCGAAAGGGTAGTTGTCAAAAGGGATGCCGCCGATACCATCGACGCCGGCCAGCATACCGATGGCAAGGAAAATAACCAGAATCGGGATGCCAAGGCGCGAGGAAAAGGAACTCAATAAAATGCTACAGGTTACTAATACAGAACCCAGAATAAACAGACTAATGACCGCACCGGCGTCCAAAGTTGACGTACTCCTTACTGGCGTGAAGGTTTTATGAAAGTGACATCATTTTAACAACCTGCAGAGTATCCGAAAATGTGTAACAGAAGTTTTTATTCTGTCAGTACCGGATGTCCGCTGAGCGTTAAGGTGGTGGTGGCCGCGTTGTTCACCAGCAGCGCCTCCGCGCCGAGGGGCAGAGTCACGGTCTGCTGCTCGTGGCCGAAGTCCAGGCCGCTGATGAGCGGAACATCGAGCTGGGTGCGAAGATAGTCACAGACCTGCGGTAAATCATAGCCCGCGTCGTAATCGTTAGGCCGGGCACCGGTAAAGCTGCCGAGGACAATGGCGCGCTGATTCGCGAGGATACCACTATTGAGCAGCTGCAACAGCATTCGTTCGACGCGGAACGGATGCTCATTAATATCTTCCAGCACCAGAATACCGTTGGCGATTTGCGGCAGCCACGGCGTGCCAATCAGCGAGGTTATCATCGCCAGATTGCCGCCCCACAGGGTTCCCTGGGCCCGACAATCCGGGCCTTCGCCCTGCCATTCGAGGGTAAATTCCGGGCTGCGCAGCGCTTGCCAGAAGTGGCGTTCAGTAAACGGATCCATCGCTTCGGCGCCAAAGTTACCGGCCAGCATCGGACCGCTGAAGGTGATTATGCTACCCTTTGCCAGCAGGCCCATCTGAATCGCTGTAAAATCGCTGTGTCCGCAAATGATTAGCGGGTTCTGCCGCTGGCGTGCAACGAGGGCCTGCCAGTCGATGTGCGGCAGCAGGCGGCTGGCGCCGTAGCCGCCGCGTACCGCCAGCACGATACGATTAGCGCCTTCGAGGGTAGCCAGCTGGTTGATGTCGTTCAGGCGCTGATGCTCAGTTCCGGCAAACCGCTGCTGGCGGCGAGGGATGACCTCCTGGTGCAGGACCTGATGCCCGGCTTCCTGCAGACGTTGAACGCCGCGGTACGCTGCCTCCTGGTTGAGGCAGTAACCTGAAGGGGCGACCAGATAAAACTGAGACATGACAATTCCTTGCTAAGAATGAAAGGGTTATCATGCCGCCTGGAGCGATTATTGTCATCTCCAGGCGGCAAACTTCAGCCAATAAGGATAGATGTGTGAAATTGAGATGGTTTGTTTTTATCGTTGTATTGTTGGCCGGTTGTAGCTCAAAACAGGATTATCGTAACCCGCCGTGGAACGCTGAAGTTCCGGTTAAGCGGGCGATGCAGTGGATGCCGATCAGTGAAAAAGCCGGCGCGGCGTGGGGCGTTGATCCGCAGCTGGTGACGGCGATTATCGCCATTGAATCCGGCGGCAACCCGACGGTTATCAGCAAATCCGGTGCAGTAGGCCTGATGCAGCTGAAGCCTTCCACGTCCGGGCGCGATGTCTACCGGCGCATGGGCTGGCGCGGCGAGCCGTCGGTCAGCGAGCTGAAAAACCCCGAACGTAATATTTCGATGGGCGCGGCCTATCTGAGTATCCTTGAGAATGGCCCGCTTGCCGGGATTAAAGATCCGCAGGTGATGCGCTATGCGGTGGTGGTCTCCTACGCCAACGGCGCCGGGGCGCTCCTGCGCACCTTCTCCTCGAATCGTCAGGATGCGATTGACGAGATTAACGATATGGATGCCGATGAGTTCTTTGAGCACGTGGTGAAAAAACATCCGGCTCCGCAGGCTCCGCGCTATATCTGGAAGCTGCAGCAGGCGCTGGACGCCATGTAGCCGCTTCCGCTCGCGCTGCGCTTCACGGTAACACATCGGGTGTCATTCGCAGAGCCCGGCGCGAGCGGAACGTTTTTCAGACAATCCTTAGAAGTCGTAGCCGACGGTGGCGGTCACGCTGCGTTCGGCTCCCCAGTAGCAGTTGCCGGTTCCGTAGCAGCCGGAGAGATACTCCCGGTCGCTGAGGTTATTGGCATTAACCTGCACAAAAGCTCCTTTCAACGACGGCGACCAGACGCCGAGATCGGCGCGCACCATCGCATCCAGTAAGGTGACCGACGGCAGGCGCTCGGTATTCGCATCATCCGCCCACTGTTTCCCGATATAGCGTACGCCGGCCCCGGCGCTGATCCCTGCCGGGAACTGATAGCGCGCCCAGAAAGAGGCCATCTGATCCGGCGTCAGCTGCGGCGTGTTGTCGTTAGTCCCATCTTTAGTGTCCTGGAAGCGCAGGCGGTTCCAGGTGTAGGAGGCGAGGGTGCTCAGCTCAGGCGTAATCTGGTTGTGCATCTCCAGCTCCACGCCCTGAGAGTGAACTTTTCCTGAGGGAATAAAGGTCGCGGTGGCGATGTTTGGATCGCGCGTCGCCACATCTTTTTGCGTTAAATCGTAGATAGCGATGCTGTACATATCGGCGGAGCCCGGCGGCTGGAACTTCAGGCCCGCCTCCAGCTGTTCTGCCGTGGTCGGTTTCAGCAGGGTGCCATCGGCGCCCGGCAGCATAGCTGGGGTAATCGCCTGGCTATAGCTCAGATACGGCGAGAGGCCGTTTTCCAGCGCATACAGCAGCGATGCCCGGCCGCTGATATGGTCATCGGAGCGGCGGCTGGAGGTGCCGAAGGTATCGCTGACCTGTTGCGAAACAATGCGATCGTAACGGCCGGAGACATCCAGATGCCAGCGCGCCCAGACCATTTCGTCCTGCAGATAGAGCCCGGTCTGGTAGTAGCGGCGGTTGTTGTTATCGCTGTAGGTCACGGTATGTCCGGTCTGCGCGGTATAGCCGCTGAACGGATCGAGAGGCGACGCGCTGCCGGCGCCGGTCCACAGATCGTTGCGGAAACGGTGATATTCCCCGCCGAGGATCAGCGTATGGGCCAGTTCGCCGGTGGTGAAATCGGCGCGCAGGCGGTTGTCGGTTGACCAGGCATCCAGCGAGCCGCGCGAGCCGCTGTAACCGCGCGCCAGACTATCGCTGTCATCAATCCAGCCGACCTGATACACCTGATCCAGCGATACGTTGGTGTGGGTATAGCTTCCGGCGGAGTAGGCGGACCAGACGTCATCGAACTTATGAGGGAACTCGTAGCTGTAGATCTGCTCGCGGCGCTGATACCCGTCTGACGGATCGCCTTCGTTGGTGCTGGTGGAGAGCTTACGTCCGTTGTGAGCATAGCGGGTGCCGTCCAGCGGCAGCGAGCCGTGATAGCCGCCCGACGGATCTTTTTGCAGGTAGGCGCGCAGCAGCAGCGAGGTGTCGGTATCCGGCTGCCAGAGCAGGGAAGGTGAAATGGCGTAGCGCTCTTCGCGGGTATTATCGTACTGGGTATCGCTGGTGCGCGTCATGCCGATAATCCGGTAAGCCCATTGATCGTTGAGGGCATCGGTATAATCGAAGGCGGCCCCTTTGGTGTTCTGCGTCCCGCCGCTGAGGCGGAAATGGCCTTCCGAGGTAAACTGCGGGCGTTTCGAGGTCAGATTCACCACCCCGCCCGGCACGCTCTGACCGTACAGCGCCGAAGAGGGGCCCCGGATGACGTCAACCCGTTCAACAAACCAGGGATCGATTTGCAGGACGTTGTGGCTGCCGCCGTCGCTCATCAGGCGCATGCCAACGAGAAACAGATTATCAACATCACCGCCGTGGTAGCCGCGTAGCGATACCGTATCAAAGCGGGTCGCGCCGCCGCCGAAGCTGGAGTAAACCCCCGGGGTGTATTCCAGCGCCTGGCTGATGGTATTGGCTCCCTGATCATTCATCTGTTGACGGGTGATGACGGAGACCGATTGCGCGGTGGTAATCAACGGCTGATCGGTTTTCGTCGCGCCAGCGGAGGTTTTGGCACTATAGCCCTGCGTTGGCGAGATGGCTGAGTCGATGGGTTGTGCGGTGACGATAACCGTCTCTTCCGCCAGGCTGGCAAACGGGAAGACGGTGGCCAGCGCGTACAGCAGCGCCGGGCGTTTGAAAATGACGCGAGCGGTCATGACATAATCCTGAGTTGACGTAGCCTGGTACTCCTGTACGCCACCACGCATAAAAAACGAAAGTGTCATCTCTCGTAAAAAAGTAATGCGAATTATTATCGTTCTGTTTTTGATTATCAAGGCGGGATTGGTAAATATGAAAATGAAAACCCATGAAAAACATAATGTTTATTTGACAGGACGGTGATAAACAGCGGATTAAGCGGCGATGGAAACCTGAACTGGCTACCTGATTTGGTAGCCAGTGGTTGAGGGGGGAGGGGATCAGCGGCGACTGTCTAAGCGCATCATGGCAATGGCTCTCCAGGGGGTGGCAAGGAACGGCATCGCAGAAAGAGCCTGCAGCTCCTCTTCCGTCCCTCCATCACTGAAGATAATCGCCTGCACCCGGCTGAGTGGCCAGTCTACGGCAGGGCGGTCGAGCAGTCGGAATGTATCGCCGCAGCGGGCTTCGCCAGGCGCTATCACCCGATAAAACCAGCCGTTGCGCGACTGTTGATGCATCAGTTCTGGAGCATCAGGATCCTGCAAACGGGTCGCCATCGTTTGACAGGCAACGCGCCCCCAGGAGACCTGTACTTCGGCAGCGCCAAGACGAAAGACATCGCCCGGACATACGTTCGCTTCCGTCATGCCATAAGTGGACAAGTTTTCCCCAAACAGGCCGGCGCAGAGGCGCTGCCCGGCCTGCGCGGGATATCGCTCACGCCAGAAATCGTAATGTTCCCGGGCATAATGCATGAGCGCGCAATCGGGATCCTGAAAATGTTCCCGGATGCCGTTCTCGGCTTCCAGTCCATGCGTATTGAAATACACGCTGCCGCTTAACGGCACTTTGTGTACTGACCCGTCCGTCCGACGTTGATTGCCGAGGATTGTATGCAGTATCACTTTAAAATCTACGATCATAAGGATCTCCTTCATTTTTCCACCGAGTGGAGAAATGAATCAGAATTTGTATTCCACGCCGGCCCAGAAATTACGACCTTCTTCGATAAAACCTTCGCTGTAGTAATAGCGCGTATCGAAGAGGTTATTGACCGATGCATTGACGCTAAAGCCGTGGCCTATTGCGTAATCGGCGCGCAGGTGGGTGATGGCAAACCCTGGCGCTTTTTGCGAACCATTGCTGTTGCTGTAGCTAGAGGAGCGCGCTTCTTCAGAGAGGGTGAGCTGCAGCGGCGCAATCGGTTTTAGTGTCAACCAGGCGCTGAGCGTCTGGTTTGGCAGGTCGGTGACTTTGCCCGCCTCTTGCCTTTTGCTATCGGCATGAATCAGGCCATAGCTCAGACCGACATCGAGCATTTCAAACGGCGACCCTTTGATTCCAAGATCCAGACCGGTATAGTCGACCCGGCCGCTGTTCTAGCTCTAAACCGTATCAGCATCGATATTAATCGACAAAATGGCGTCACTGACGCGGTTATAGTACGTGCTTATCTCATAGGCCCAACTGTCGGTGATATGGCCATTCCAGGTCAGGTCGATGCTGCGGGCCCGCTCTGGTTTCAGGTAAGGATTCACAAGGGCAATCTGGTCTTTCGCGGGTTTTGAGGTCGTGTAGCGCTCTTTGAGCGTCGGGAAACGGGTACGGTCGGACCAGGACAGGGCCAGCGTATCTTCGTTGGCGAAATGATAGCGGGCCATCGTTTCCCAGTTGAATGCGTTCTGCCTGTTTTCGTCGTAGCGGGTCACGCTGCCGTTCTTCTCGTGTTTCATTCCTTCGAGACTGTTGCGCCAGTCATAACTCATACCGGCGACGATATCGAGATTATCTGCGGCTTCCCATTGATATTCACTGGCGAGAGACCAGGTCCGATCTTGATAGCGATCGTAAGGGCCGTCGGTGCTGCTTTTTTCTCTGTGGACATCATCTTTCCAGTTCACGCCGAAAGAGAGCTGGTCGCGATGACGTACGTCTGCTGAAAGCTGTAAACCTGCGCCAGTGCTGTAGTCGCTATAGTGGCTATAGTTGCCGTTTTTGCTGTGCAGATCGGCCAGCGAGTTATACATCATCAGGGTGTTTTTGAAGGTATCGCGATACAGGCGACTTTTCAGCGTGAAGCGGTCGCCGAGGTGAGTTGTCCCTTGATAGTAATAGCTTTCTTTATCGTACTCTGGCCACTGCCAGTAGCGTGATTTTTGCGAGCTGTTCCCCGCATAAGGTGTATTCTGCTTTTCGCCATCCTGCTTGATCCAGGTAAAAGCATACTCATCGTTTCCCCGAGGGGTAAAACCGAGTTTGAAGATCCCGCGCTTATCATCGCTCGCCGAGTTGGTCATCTTGCCATCTTCACCCGCGAGAGGATTCGTTGTCCCGTGGGGCAGAGCAAGGAAATCCCGTTTCAGGCGGCTACCGCTGAGCTGGATATAGCCCAGTTCGTTGCTTGCCCCGAGAGAAGCATGCGTATCATAGGCGCTATCCTCGCTACGGCTCCAGCCCTGGCGATAACCGATACTGGCCTCCAGCGGTTTGCTCGGGCGCGGCGTGGTAATATTGATGGCGCCGCCCATCTGGTTTGGCCCCTGCAGCAGCGAGGAGTAACCCTTCGACACTTCCACTGACCCGATGTCCGATGTGAGAAAACGCCCGAGGTCGAGATTACCGTCGTAGGGGACATAGATTGGCACGCCGTCGAAAAATACCGGGACCTGGCGACCGTCAAACCCGCGAACTTTGACCTGGAGTTCATTCCGCCCACCTGATTTTTGTAAAACAACACCGGGCATGACGGACAACGCGTGCGCCACATCCTGCTTATCCAGACTCTGGATGGTGTCTGTCCCGAGGATATTCGTTGTCGCAGCGGGTACGGAACTGGACCATACGGTCATCGATTCTTCCGGCCGATCCCCCCACGCGACCTGACTTAAGCTCAAACTTATCAATGTGCAAAGATAACGTTTCCTGACTCTCATTTTTATTATTCCTGTTTTGGTTATTTTTATTTTGAATTGTCTGGCCTCAGTCGAACCTGAATATCAGCCGGTGGCGCATACCACGGCGCCGAAGTAATAAACAATTCAATTCCACAATCGAGGTACTGACAAAGGCTGGCGAGGGTCATTCCGCCGGTCAGTGCCAGCGTGCAAAGCGGGGCGATATGGCGGGCTTGATCTGAGACCTCGCGGGCCTGCTGAGGCGTAAATTTATCAAGTTGCAAAATGTCGGGTTGTGCTCGCAGCGCAGCCAGCGCTTCTTCCGGCGTATCGGCTTCCACGGCCACTTTTTTTTCGGGTGAGCGTCGACGCAGCAGATCTATGGCGTGGGCCCAGTCGCCGTCGTCGGTAAGGAAGCGACGATGGTTCGCGAACAGCAGCAGCGTTTCGGCGCAGCCAGCACGATGGATTAAGCCGCCTGCGGCGACGATCGCCTGGGTGCCTAGCAGCCGCGTGCCGGGGATGGCCTTGCGGGTACAGGCAATATGCGCGTTGGGAAGTCGGGTATGCAGCAGGGCCAGCATCTGCGCAACGTAGGCCGATACGCCGCAGCTCCACTCCAGCACATTTTGCACGGCTTTCCAGCCCTGTTGCAGCGCACATGCGCGACCGGTCGCGCGCAGCAGCACCTCGCCTGGCCTTGCCTGGGCGCCATCTTCCAACCGTGCGGTGACCGTTAACCCGAGGCTTCGCAGCATCTGCGCCGCCGGCGCAATGCCGCTCACGCAGCCGCCCTGACGATGGCGAAACTCGATTATTCCCGCCTGGTTTCCCGTTCCCAGCGCGCGGGTCGTCAGGTCTCCGCCTTGAATATCTTCCATCAACCATGCATCGGTTAGCGCCTGAGGTATGTAGATCATGCTCTTTCTCCGCAATCCCAGGAGATCAGCGCCCAGTCACGGGTAGCGGGCGCGATGGCCTGCGGGGCCTGCTGTTGGTACCAATGGTGAAGCCGTGCTCGCTCTTCATCACTGAGTACGCCGAGCGTCCACTTAACATTTTCTTCGAAGCGTTCGTAGGTGCTGTTATCGCGCTGACAGTTGCGGCCACGGATAAAATCGACCCGCGCCTGAATCCCCATCTGATAGAGGATGTTCAGCGCGTAAATGTAATTTGGCAGTTCGATAACCGCGCGACCCAGCGCGCGTTGGATGGCCGGCGACATAAATGTCGGGCTGACGAGATGTGTGGTATAGACGCGTAGTCGTGCCTGTTGGTGGAGTTTAGTCATCGCTTCCTGCATATCGCCAACTAGCGTTGAGCGGGAGGCGACGGCAATGTCGCAGCGGGGAATATCGTGCCACGATGATTCCCATGCGCGGCAGTGCCAGTGAGCATGGGTGATGCCCATTTGCGAGGCACGCCTTGCGGCAACGTCGAGCATCTTCGGGCTGTAATCGACGCCGTGCACGGCGTGAAGTTTATCAGCCAGCGCCAGCGACACGGTTCCCGGCCCGCAGCCCATATCGAATAAGGTCTCTGCGCCGGTGAGATCGATTTTTGCCAGCAGCTGTACAAGGTAGCTGTCCGCTGGATCGCTGCAACTGATGGACATTTTCTCCGCCCGGGCGTCCCAGTGGGCAGGGGATTTTTCCGTGCGACCGGCAAATCTGAGCTGTTGTCGGTATAGTTCTGCAAAATCAATATCATCAATAAGCATAATCATTCCTGAAAGTGAGGGTTGCCAAGGTGGTGACGAATCTGGGCGGGGGTAACGCCATAGAGCCCGGCGAGGTTATCTGGCTGAAGCTGGGTTGACGGTGGTCCGTGGCTGACAAGCCCATCCGCTTCAACCCGGATAACCGTGTCGGCAACGGCGAGAG
>OFCH01000561.1_pt1 | contig 11777 bp, 10 predicted proteins | sample 1520771 | NCBI WGS metagenome assembly OFCH01 (sample SAMEA2699034, study PRJEB24076) | metagenome | biome: Human gut stool | place: Spain | collected 2012-10-23 | reverse complement strand
CCAGCGACACGCCCTGGTTGAACAGCGCCTGCGGGTTGAGGTCGACGCGCACCGCGGGCAGCGAGCTGCCGCCCACGTCGACGTCGCCAACGCCGTCAATCTGGGCGATGGTTTGCGCCAGTTGAGTCGAGGCAAAATCGTACAGCTCGCCCTGGGAGTAGGTATCCGAGGTGAGCGTGAGGATCATAATCGGCGCATCGGAAGGGTTGGCCTTGCGATAGGTCGGGCGGCTTGGCATGCCGCTCGGCAGCAGGCTTTGCGCGGCGTTGATCGCCGCCTGCACATCGCGGGCGGCGCCGTTAATATCGCGGTCGAAATTGAACTCCATAATAATGCGCGTGCTGCCCAGCGAACTGGTGGAGGTCATTTCCGACACGCCGGCGATCCGGCCGAGCGAGCGTTCAAGCGGCGTGGCCACCGACGAGGCCATGGTTTCCGGCGACGCGCCGGGCAGCGAGGCGCTGATCATGATCACCGGGAAATCCACCTGCGGCAGCGGGGCGACCGGCAGCAGACGGAAACCGAGTACCCCGCACAGGGTGATGGCGAGCGAAATCAGAATCGTCGCCACCGGGCGGTAAATGAAGAGGGCGAAAAACTTCATTTACGCCTCCTCCTCATGCCGTGGGAAGCGGCTCTTGATATACAGCGACAGGCGGTCGAAGAGCAGATAGATAACCGGGGTGGTGAACAGCGTCAGCACCTGGCTTAACATCAGACCGCCCACCATACCGATACCCAGAGGACGCCGTAGCTCGGCGCCGACGCCGGTGCTCAGCATCAGCGGCAGCGCGCCGAGCAGAGCGGCAAGCGTGGTCATCAGAATCGGGCGAAAACGCAGCAGGCAGGCCTGATAAATCGCCTCACGTGGCGGCATGCCCTGTTCGCGTTCGGCGGCCAGCGCAAAGTCGATCATCATGATGGCGTTCTTCTTGACGATACCAATCAGCAGGATAATCCCGATAATGGCGATAACGTCCAGCTCGCTGCCTGCCAGCCACAGCGCCAGCAGCGCGCCGACGCCGGCGGTCGGTAAGGTCGACAGAATGGTTATCGGGTGGATAAAGCTTTCATACAGCACGCCGAGCACGATATACATCGCCACGACCGCCGCCACCACCAGCCAGACGGTGTTGCCGAGCGCCGACTGGAAGGCGAGGGTGCTGCCCTGGAACTGGGTGCGGATATCGGTCGGCAAATCCAGCGCCTGTTCGGCGGCGAGGATGGCGTCGACCGCATCGCCCAGCGAGTAGTTATCCGGGACGTTGAACGAAATGGTGGTCACCGGGAACTGATCGAGATGGTTAATCGACAGCGGCGCGAAGCGCTGCTCGACGCTGGCGATGGACTTCAGCGGCACGATGCCGCCCCCGCTGCTGGTCAGGCGAATATTGTCCAGCGCCGCCAGCCCCGGCGTCTCCCGGGTGTCATGCTCCAGCACCACGCGATACTGGTTGGCCTGAGTGTAGATGGTCGAGATCAGCCGCTGGCCGAAGGCGTTATACAGCGCATTATCGACATCGGCCATGCTGATGCCGAGACGGCTGGCGCTGTCGCGATCGACTTTGATATAGGCGGCGAGGCCCTTATCCTGCCAGTCGCTGCTGACGTCGGAGAGCTGCGGAAGCGCCTGGAGACGCGTCAGCAGCTGCGGTACCCAGTTACTGAGGGCATCCAGCGAGTTCGCCTGCAAGGTGAACTGATACTGGGTCCGGCTGACGGTGGTATCGATAGTCAGATCCTGCGTCGGCTGTAGGTAGAGCTCGACGCCGGGGATCCCGTCCACCGATTTTTGCAGGCGGCTAATCACGGCCTGCACACGGTCGTCGCGTTCATCCAGCGGTTTGAGGTTAATCTGCAGGCGGGCGCTATTCAGCGCCGGGTTGGTGCCGTCCACTCCGACGTAGGAGGTCAGGCTCTCGACGGCCGGGTCTTTGAGGATCGCCGCGGAAACCTGCTCCTGGCGCTGCGCCATATTCGCAAACGAAGCGGACTGCGGAGCCTGTAACGTCCCCTGAATAATGCCGTTGTCCTGAATCGGGAAGAAGCCTTTCGGAATGAAGACCCACAGCATGATTGACAGCACCAGCGTGCCTAAGGCCACGCTCAGGGTCAGCCACGGGTGATTTAGCACCCGGCTAAGCATCCGACCATACGCGGCGATGACCCGCTCGAAGAAGCGCTCGCTGGCCCGCGAGAAGCGGTTTTGCTTACGCAGCGACTCGTGACTGAGCATGCGCGCGCACATCATTGGCGTCAGCGTCAGCGAGACGACGGCGGAAATTAATATTGCCACCGCGAGGGTAATGGCAAACTCGCGGAACAGCCGGCCGACGATATCGCCCATAAACAGCAGCGGGATCAGCACCGCAATCAGCGAGAAGGTCAACGAGATGATGGTAAAGCCGATCTCTCCGGCACCTTTCAGCGCGGCGGCGAGCGGTTTTTCGCCCTTTTCGATATAGCGCGAGATGTTTTCGATCACCACGATGGCGTCATCGACAACGAAGCCGGTGGCGATAGTGAGCGCCATCAGCGTCAGGTTGTTGATCGAGAAGTCGAGGAACACCATCACCGCGAAGGTGCCCACCAGCGACAGCGGCACGGCGACGCCGGGGATAATGGTCGCCGGTACGTTGCGCAGGAACAGGTAGATGATCATCACCACCAGCGCAATCGCCAGCATCAGCTCAAACTGGGTATCGCTCACCGACGCGCGAATGTTGGTGGTGCGGTCGGAAAGGACCTGCACCTTGACCGACTTCGGCAGGCTCTCGGTCAGCTGCGGCAGCATCTGACGCACGCTATCGGCGGTGGCGATGATGTTCGCTCCCGGCTGGCGTTGAACGTTCATGACGATCGCCTGCTGGTTGTTCGCCCATGCGCCGAGCCAGCTGTTTTCCGCCCCTTGCTCAATGGTAGCGACATCGCCGAGACGAATCGGCGCGCCGTTCTGCCAGGCGACGATCAGGCGGCGATAATCTTCCGCCGACTGCATCTGATCGTTAGCGGAGAGGGTCACGGCGCGGGAAGGGCCGTCAAGGCTGCCTTTGGCCGAGTTGACGTTGGCGCTGGTGATAGCGGTGCGGATGGTTTCGCTGGTCAGCCCCAGCGCGGCAATCGCCTGCGCATTGAGCTTCACGCGGACCGCCGGGCGTTGACCGCCCGCGAGGGTCACCAGCCCGACGCCGGAGACCTGGGAAATTTTCTGCGCCACGCGGGTCTCCACCATATCTTCCACCTGGGTCATCGGAATGGCGGAAGAAGTGACCGCGAGGGTCATGATCGGCGGATCGGCCGGGTTGACTTTACTGTACACCGGCGGGGTCGGATGGCAGCAGGTTGGTGGCGGCGTTGATCGCGGCCTGGACCTCCTGTTCGGCCACGTCCAGCGGCAGGGTCAGCTGGAACTGGAGCGTGACCACCGAGGCGCCGCCGGAACTTTGCGACGACATCTGCTTCAGGCCCGACATCTGGCCAAACTGGCGTTCCAGCGGGGCGGTAATCGCCGATGTGACGACGTCCGGACTGGCGCCGGGATAGAGGGTGACTACCTGAATGGTCGGATAATCCACTTCCGGCAAGGCGGAAACCGGCAGGAATCGATAGCCGATGATCCCCGCCAGCATAATCGCCACCATCAGCAGCGTGGTGGCGACCGGGCGCAGAATAAACAGTCGGGAAGGGCCGCCCGTACTGCTCGGGGGTAATACCTGCATCAGGAGCGCGCTCCTTTATGGCCATACTCACGGCTGGTGGCTTTCTCCGCCGCAGCCGCCGGCGCGCTGTGCGGGTCCACCACTTCCACTTTTGCCCCTTCGGTCAGACGATCGATACCGTCAGTAACCACCCGGTCACCCGCCGACAGCCCGGCGGTAATCACCACCTTCAGACTGTCCTGAATACCCGGCGTGACGGTGTGCTTGCTGACTTTATTCTCATCGTTCAATACCCAGACGAAATGGCCTTCATTGCCCATCTGCAGTGCGGCAGTCGGGATGACGATGGCGTTCTGTTCCGTGTCTACCAGCATACGGGCGTTCACGAACTGGTTCGGGAACAGGGTGTCGTCCTGGTTGTTAAAGCGCGCTTTCAGTTTGATGGTCCCGGTGGTGGCGTCAATCTGGTTATCCAGACTCAGCAGCGACCCTTCGCTGATTTTTTGTTTGTTGGTCCGGTCCCAGGCCTCAACCTGCAGCGTTTTCCCGGCTTTCTGCGCCTGGACAACGGTCGCGATATCATTTTCCGGCAGCGTGAAGACCAAATCGATTGGGTGGGTTTGGGTTAACACCACGATGCCGGTGGTATCGCTGCTTGAAATCTGATTGCCGATATCCACCTGTTTTAAGCCAACGCGGCCGTCAATCGGCGCGGTGATGCGGCTCCAGTTCAGCTGCAGCTGGGCGCTGGCCACGGCGGCTTCGTCGGCTTTGATGGTGCCTTCCGTTTCGCTGACCAGCGACTGCTGGGTATCCAGCTCCTGGCGGGAAACAAGATTGCTCTTCACCAGCTGTTGATAGCGGGCGAGATCGCGTCGGGCGTTAGCGAGCGTGGCTTTATCTTTCGCCAACTGGCCCTGGGCCTGCGCCAGCGCGACTTTAAACTGACTGGGGTCGATTTCGGCGAGCAGATCGCCCGCTTTGACCTGCTGGCCTTCCTGGAAGTGGATAGCTAACAGCTGGCCATCCACCCGGCTGCGTACGGTCACCGTGTTGGCTGCCGTCACCGTACCGAGGCCGCTGAGATAGCGAGGCACCGATTCGCTGGTGGCTGTTGCCGCCTGAACCGGTGCCAGGGCCGCGCCGAAGCGGCCATGGCGACCGCCGCCTGGCGCCTGCGGCTGTGAGCCATTTGCCGCCGCAGGCGTAGCGTTTGTCGCTTCACGACTCTGCCAGAACCAGTACCCGGCACCGGCAATGACGATGACCGCCAGCGCGATGCCCCAACGGAGTGTATGACTGCCTTTCATTAATTTGCTATCTCATCCTGAAACGTTTCGCGAAATGATACTAGTTTAGTGACCAAACGCCCCGCAAAAATGGAGGAATTATGAAAAGACTGTTGAGATATGTCTGGATAAAACGCTTTTCGATGAGCTGGTTAGGCTAAAAAAGAGGGCAAAACTGACCCGTCATTCGCCGTAGCCTGCGCGTTTGCTCCAGGTTCTGGCTGGACGAGGCGACTTTTCATGTCTGGTATAACCGCCCTGACGCCATTATTATCAAGATTATAGATCTGTACTGCAGGGACGGGTACGTCGGGTGTCCGGATTTGTCACGCGAATACCGGCATCCACCAGGAGTTGTGCAGAGACGATGAAATTTATCCATAAGACGAAATGGCTGTTGACGGGCGGCGGCATCGCCGTGCTCCTTTCCGTTTTGCTGACCAACGCTGTGATGTTAAATAACCAGCGCGCTCAGCTTGATACGTTGAGCCATGAGCTTCTCGCCCACGCCGAAGATGTGACCACGCAAATCATCTCTTCTATTGATCACGCGCAGAAGCGACATCTTGATGGCTGTAACAAACAGGCGATCGCGGCCTTGAGAGAGGTTATCTGGAAGTATGCCAGCGTGGAAGACATTGGCATCGTGGAGAACGGTAAGCTGGCCTGCACCGCCAACTGGGGCAGGCTGGATAAACCGCTGCCGCTCCCCGCCGAAAAATATGTCGTACCGAATGGCTACCGTATTTACCCGGGCGTAAAAAACTATCTCCCGTACGGGGTGGTTCTCGATATGACCCAGCAAGGCAATATTATTTCCTTTACCTCATCATTTGCCTTCAGCACATTTTCCCGCCAGCACCACGGTTTTAATTTTTCTTTAACCAGCCTGAACGGTGAACATGTTTTTCTTAATAATATGAAATCCGCGATCGGGGCAAGGTCGTCGATTAGCGTTAGCTTATGCAGCAGTAAATTCGATATTTGCACTCATCTGACGGAGCGAAAACAGGGATTTTTGTCCCTCTCTCCGCTCCTTATCGTCCTCATGGTGGGCGCGGCTTTTATTCTCGGCGCCGCGATTGTCTATTCCATTCTGAGCTATCTCAGCGAACGGCGATCGCTGGAGTTTCGCTTAAAAAAAGCGATTATTAATCAGCGCATTTACATGGAATATCAGCCGTTGGTGTGCGCTAAAAATGAACGCATAGTCGGCGTCGAGGCGCTGGTTCGCTGGCATGATCCGCGCTATGGTCACATCTCTCCGGAGCTGTTTATTTCAATGGCCGAACAGCTGAATGTTTACCACGATCTTTCGCAGCTGGTGATGGAGAAGGCCACCAGCGAGTTGAAAACCATTCTGCTCGCCGACGCCCGCTTTACCCTCGCGATTAATATCGGCAAATATGAAATTAATGACCCGCTTTATTTAGATAATCTCCTGCGGGTTTTGCAACATAAAGGTATTCGCCCTCAGCAGATTAAAATTGAGATTACCGAAAGAAGCGGCGAATACTATAAAAAAATCGCCGCCTTTTCTTTACAGGCGATGAACCGCGGATTGCGCATCGCCCTCGATGATTTCGGCACCGGCTCTTCAAACCTGCAGTGGTTAACCGAAGTGTTTTATGATGAGATAAAACTGGATAAATTTTTCGTCAACGGACTTAAGAATGAGTATAAACGAGCTATTCTGACCTCGCTTCTTGATGTCGTTTGCAGGCTGAATAAGCAAATCGTTTTTGAAGGCGTGGAGAGTAAAGCGGATTTTGAGTTCGTCAAATCCTTCGATGAAAATGCGTTAATTCAGGGATGGTATTTTTACCGGTCGATGCCGATCGAAAAACTCACCGCGCTGCTCCTTCCCGTCTCTCCCTCTCATCCGGCGGCAAACGCGCCGCGCTAGCCTTCGGCAAGAGCCCGTCACCCGACAGCGGAATGCGTCGTTTCCCCGGCAATATACAGCGTAAATTGACCTTTGTGGCCGGCTATTCAGCCGGACTGGTGACAACATCTGTTTGATAATCAAGAAAACCCGTTGCTTTACCGGCATGTCGGGAACAACAACGATCACTAGTCACTTGAGGGTTCTCTATGCATTTTAACCAGGCTATCGCCCGCCTGCCGGCCGCAACCTGTGCCGCCGGTCAAACCACCGCCCGGCTCGGCGCGCCGGATATTGCCGGCACCACGCGTCAGTTCCTCGCCTATGTCGAAACCTTGCTGCAGCTCGGCCTGAAAGTGACCGTATTGCCTGCGGCTGCGGATTATCCGGATGCCCACTTTGTTGAAGATACCGCGGTCGTCATGCCGGAACTGGCGGTCATCACTCATCCCGGCGCGCCGAGTCGCCAGGGGGAAGTGGCATCGATAGCGCCGGTGCTTGCCGGTTTTCGTCCACTGGTGCACATGAGCGAGCGGGGTCATATGGATGGCGGCGACGTGCTGCTGGTCGGTAAACAGTTCTTTGTTGGCCAGACGGCGCGTACCGATGAGCAGGGGATCCGCGAGTTTGCCGCTGCCGTTGAGCCGCATGGCTATCAGGTGACGTCCATTGACGTGAGCGCCGGGCTGCACCTGAAGTCCATCGTCAACTATGTCGGACGCAATACGTTGCTGCTGACGGAAGGGTACGTCAATCACCCGGCGTTTAGCGGGTTCAATACCATTGTGATCCCGGAGGAGGAGTCGTACGCCGGGAATACGCTCTGGATCAACGACACATTAATTACGCCTCAGGGGTACCCCTATACCCTGGGCGAAATCAGCAAGCTGGGGATGCCGGTTGTGCAACTCGATACCAGCGAATTTAAGAAAATGGATGGCGGCCTGACCTGCCTTTCACTGCGTTTTTAGCCACGTCGTTGACATCAGGGGTAACAGAACATGAAAACACGCATTACCGCTTTACTGGCCTGTATGGCGCTGAGCGCGCCGCTCGCCGCCCAGCAGTTTGACACCATCAGCTTCGGCGTTGACGGTGGCTATCCGCCCTTTGACGTGCTGGCGCCCAGCGGCGAGATTACCGGCTTTGATATCGACATTGCCAATGCGCTCTGTACGCAGCTAAAAGCGAAGTGCGTCTTCGTCAAGCAGCCGTTTGAGAGCATGATCGCCGCGCTGAATGCGCATAAATTTGATGCAATTATTGCTTCGCTGAATATTACCGACGAACGTAAGAAGGAAGTGGATTTCACCGACCGCTACTACCGCAGCGCGGCGCAGCTGGTGGCGCGCAAGGGGAGTCCGCTGCTGCCGGAGGCCGCCAGTCTTAAGGGCAAGACCGTCGGCGTACAAACCGGCTCAACCCATGAAGCCTACGCCAGAACCCACTGGGCCGGTCAGGGCGTGAAGATCGTCGGTTACGCCAACCAGGACAACGTCTATCTGGATCTGCTCTCCGGGCGTATCGATGCCTCCTTACAGGATAATATCCAGGCGGCGACCAGCTTTGTTGACACGCCGCGCGGGCAAAAATTCGCCTTCGCTGGCCCGGTTATCAGCGACGGCAGCATCTCGTCTGATGTCGGCATTGCGGTCAATAAAGACAATCCGGCATTGCGCGACGCCCTCAACGAGGCCATCAAGCAGATCCGCGCCGACGGCACCTACGCCGCGATTGAGAAAAAGTACTTTAGCTTCGATATCTACGGCAATTAAGCCGTAAAGGGGAGGGCGCGGTCGGCGAGCGGCGCCCCTTTACGCAACGGGTGGAAGACAGAATATGGTTGCAGATTATTTACCGCTACTGTTACGCGGCGCGGGGGTATCGTTGTGCGTGATGCTGGTCTCACTGCTGGTGGCGCTGCTGCTGGGGCTGGTGAATGCGCTGATTAAGCTGTTCGGACCGCGTTGGCTGCGCTGGTTTTCCACCGGCTATACCACGCTGGTGCGCGGCATTCCGGAGCTGGTGATTATGCTGCTGCTGTTTTTTGGCGGCGAGATGCTGGTCAACGCGCTGCTGTCGCTTGCAGGACTTGGGCCGGTGCGTTTTAATACCTTTATTTCCGGCGTGCTGGCGATTGGCTTCGTGTTTGGCGCCTATTACACCGAGACGTTTCGCGGCGCGTTTCTCACCGTCGATCGGGGACAAACCGAAGCGGCTGAAGCCTACGGCATGCGGCCGTGGCTGGTCTTCCGGCGGATTATGCTGCCGCAGATGCTGAGCTTTGCCATTCCGGGCATCAATAATAACTGGTTGGGTTTGATGAAGGCGTCGGCGCTGGTCTCCATTCTCGGTTTAGAAGATATGGTGTGGCTGGCGGAACAGGCCGGGCGCGCCACGCAGAAACCCTTTTTGTTCTACTTCCTGGTCTCGCTGATTTATATGGTCATCACCGCCTTGTCCAGCTGGCTGTTTAGCCTTCTGGCGAAGCGCTACGCGCTGCGTTCGTCAACGGCGGGGGCGACGCAATGAATCTGCAGACCTTTATCGAGGCGGTACCGGGCTATCTGTGGAGTGACGGCAACGGTTCCACGAGCGGGCTGGCGATGACGGCGGAGCTGTTTTTGCTCGCCCTGGCGCCCGGCATGGTGCTGGCGGTGCTGCTGGCGATTGGCCAGGCCTACGGTCCGCGCCTGCTGGCCTGGCCCGTGCGCGGCTTCACCTGGTTTTTCCGCAGCACGCCGCTTTATCTGCAGCTGATGCTGATCTATTACGGGCTGTCTCAGTTCGACATCGTCCAGCTGGGCTGGCAAAACGATCGGCCGTTCTGGCTGCTGTTCCGCGACGCAACCTTCTGCGCCACCCTGGCGCTGGTGCTGAACACCGCGGCGTATGTCGCGGAATTGCTGGCGGGGATGATGGCGACGTTTCCGCGTCAGGAGTGGGTGGCCGGGGAAGCCTATGGCATGACTAAGTGGCAGATTATTCGCCGGCTGGTCCTGCCCGCTACGCTGCGGCGCGGGATCCCGGCGCTGAACAATGAGATGGTGTTTTTACTGCACGCCACTTCGCTCGCCAGTACCGTGACATTGCTGGATATCACCGGCGTGGCGCGCGCCTTTTATGCCATTACCTACTCGCCGTTTATCCCGTTCCTGATGGCCGCCGCGCTCTATTTAGTGTGCACTTTTTTGCTGATTTACCTCTTTTCGCGGGCGGAACGACGCTGGCTGGCGTTTATCAAGCGCCCCTGATCAGGAGCGTTTGATGGACTGCAGCTCCGTCAGGGTGACGATTTTATCGACGCGAAATTTTTTGCTGGTCAGCCAGCTGTCGGCCAGCTGGCAGTAGTGCGCCATGCTGCGACAGCCGATACGCACCAGAAAGTCAAAGCTGCCGCTGACCAGCCAGCAGTCGAGCACCTCCGGCGTCTGGCGCATCTCTTGTTCAAATACCGGCTGTGAGCGGCCGTGGTCGGCCAGCGCAATTTGCGCCTGCACCACGAAGGCATGCTCCGGTTCGGGGAGTTCAATCACCGCGCTGTAGCCACGGATAATGCCGTCACGCTCAAGGCCACGTACGCGTTCCAGGCAGGGACGGGCGGTGAGGTTTACCTGCTCCGAGAGCTTTTGATAAGAAATGCGGCCATCCCGGCGCAGGATTTCAAGGATCTTGTGATCGATACGGTCAAGCCGGGCTTTCTTTTCCACAGATAGGATGTCCAATGAAAATTAAACACTATACCTTACCCGAACATGCGTTGAGTGGGCAGCGGCAATTAACCCATTTTCACTTTGGCGAACCCGGCCGTGGAGAAAAAATCTATCTCCAGGCGGGACTGCACGCCGATGAAATCCCGGGCATGCTGGTTCTGCATTATCTTAAAAGATTACTCAACCAGGCGGAACGGCGCGCCGAGCTGCGCGGTGAAATTATCCTCGTCCCGGTCGCTAACCCGCCGGGCCTGGCTCAGGTGGTGCTCAACGGCGGTATCGGGCGATTTGACCTGGCGAGCGGTCGCAACTTTAACCGAGATTTTCCCGATCTGGCCCCCCTTGCGCAGCGGTATCTCTGCGCCGATGAACCGCTGACCCGTGAAGCATACCTGCAGCAGGTGCGCGAGGCGATGCGTGAGGCGCTGGCCGCCGAACCGCTGCGCAGCGAAGTTCAGGCGCTACGCCACCATCTGCTGAGTCTGGCCTGTGATGCCGACGTGGTGCTGGATCTGCACTGCGACGATCGGGCCATTTTGCACCTGTATGCCGATCCGGCCTGGCAGGCGGAGGCCGGCGTGGTGGCCGCCTTTTTAGGTATTGAAACGGTACTGCTGTCGCAAGAGAGCGGCGGTTACTCGTTTGATGAAGCCTGCGGGTTGCCCTGGCATCGCCTGGCCGCCCGCTTTCCGCAATGGCAGCACGGCCAGCCTGGCTGTATGGCGGTGACCGTGGAGCTGCGCGGTCAGCAGGATGTGAATCACGCGCTGGCCCGTGAGGATGCCGAACGTCTGTACCGTTACTTGCAATACCGCGGCGTGCTGGCGGGCGCATGCCCGCCGGTCCCACAGCAGGAGACGCTGATGCTGCCCTTTTCAGGGGGAGAGATTGTCACCGCGCCGGCGAGCGGGATCCTCGTACCGTTGAAACAGCCCGGCGAGTGGGTCAGCGCCGATGAGGTGGTGGCCGAGATTATCGACCCTCTCACCGATATGATTCAATCGGTCCGTCCGCAGGTCGGCGGGTTGATTTACGCCAGCCGGCGGGCGCCATTTGTCACCTTTGGCGCCGAGGTGATGAAAATAGTCGGCAGGCAGCCTTATGCCGGCGGCGGGGGGCTGGCGATGTAAAACGGGCGGCCGGGAGACCTCCGCCATCGGGCGTCAGAATCCGCGGCGGCGGCCGCGGAGTGGATGAGGATTGATATGCATAAACAGTTTGATCAACTTCA
>OFCH01000547.1_pt1 | contig 12071 bp, 10 predicted proteins | sample 1520771 | NCBI WGS metagenome assembly OFCH01 (sample SAMEA2699034, study PRJEB24076) | metagenome | biome: Human gut stool | place: Spain | collected 2012-10-23 | reverse complement strand
CGCCATGATAGCAGCGGCACTCCATGGCCATGGAGTGCCGCTGCTATCATGGCGGCGAGGGGCGCACCCGCCTGAAGCAGCTGCACATGCACCGTTCCGACATCCTCATTGCTGTTGTGGCGGTGCTGGTGTTTGTCGCCATTGGTATGAGCAACCTGTTTTTTGCACGCATTGGGTAAAAGGGGTTTGTGTTAAAATCGTCCGGGAGGAATTTTATGCACGTCTGCATTACGCTGCGCTTTGCCGGCACGCGCTACCACGGGTTCCAGGTGCAGAAAAATGCGCTTTCGGTGTGCGAGGTGCTGCAGAACGCGCTGGAAAGCCTGTACGGCGTGCGGCCGCCGGTGAAAGGGTGTTCGCGCACGGATTCCGGTGTGCACGCGCTTGGGTACTGTGTCAGTTACACGCAGCCCAAGCCGATTCCGCCGCGCAAGCTTCCGCTTGCCGTCAACCGCTTTTTGCCGAACGATGTACGAGTGACGGAGGCGCACCGGGTGCCGGAGGATTTCCACGCCCGTTACAGTGCGAAAAGCAAAGAATATATCTACCGCATTCATAACAGCGCCGTGGCGGACCCGTTTCAGAACGGGTTGTGCTGGCGTTTCCCAGGGCCTTTGGATGCCGGCAGGATGGAACGCGCGGCGCAGTACCTTGTGGGAAAACACGATTTTGTGTCGTTCATGTCCTCCGGCAGCGATATCGCCGATACGGTGCGCACGGTGTATTTCGCCCATGTGCGGCGTGAGGGGGACGATATCACGTTCCATGTGTGCGCGGACGGCTACCTGTACAATATGGTGCGCATTTTTGTGGGCACGCTGGTGGAAGCGGGCGCGGGGCGCATGCCGCCGGAGCGCGTGCGGGATATTCTGGAAGAAAAAAAACGTTCGCTGGCGGGGGATACCGCTCCGGCGCAGGGGCTTTTCCTTTACAAGGTGAATTACTCCGAAGAAGAAGCCGGCAATACACAGGCCGCGCAGGAAATAACGGCGAAACAGGAATAACGAAACGCAAAAGAGAGTATACGATTTATGGAACTGATGCCACGCGAACCAGACGGGCGCGAACAGGAGAATACAACGCCGCAGAGGCCCGGCGCCCCTGCGCGGAGTGCGGTGCGTCCCGATGCGGGCGAGCCGCGCGCCATCCAAGAGCAGGTGCCCGGCGCGGAGCCCCTGCCGCCTCGGAGCAGCGCGGCACGTATTGAACGTATCCGGCGGCGCAAGCGCATGCGCCGTATCCGCGCGGCTGCGGTGTGCGCGGTGCTTTTGGCTGCGGTACTGGCCTATTTCACCGGCATTTACGGCGCGTCGCTGGCGCTGCTGGGCGATGCGGTGGACTCCATCGGCATCGCGCTGACGCCCAGCCCCGGCTATCCCGTTTCATTTACGCTGTCCGGGTATCAGAATGCGCTGCCGCTGGCAGGCGGCTTCGTGGCGGTAGGCGATAAGGACCTGGCCATCTATTCCGCGGGCGGCAACGAGGTGCGGCGCATCCAGCACGGTTACGGCAGGCCGGCCATTACGGCGGGCAACACACGTGTGTGTGTATACAACCGCGCTGGCAAGGAGCTGCGGGTGGAGAGCCGCAGCCGCACGCTGTTCGAAAACAAATTTGATGACGCCATCCAGCTCTGCGCTATGAGCCCCAACGGCACGCTGGCGGTTTTTACAAAGTCAAAGCTGTATGTTTATGACCCGATGTTTGAGAACATCTATACCTTCCAGACGCAGGACCTGCCTACAGCTCTCGCGTTTGCCGGCGACAACCGGCAGTTCGCAGCGGGGTGCCCTTACGCCGAAGGCGGCGCGCTGGGCGGTACCGTGTACCTGATGGATACACGTAAAGACGAATATGTCACCATTCGCAATACCGAGGGCATGCCCGTGAAGATCCAGTACCTCACCAATGCCGAGGTGCTGGTGCTGTACGATACTTATGCCGCGGTGTACGATACGGCCGACGGAACAGAGTTGTACCGCTATTCCTACGGTGGGCGCACGCTGCAGAGCGCGGCCATCAGCGCGGGCAAGAATGCGGTGCTGCTGTTTGGCGACGGCGTGCACGGCGCATTGACGCAGCTTACGATTCTGGACGCGACCCTGTCCGAGGCGGGCAGTGCCGACGTGAACGAGCGCGCAAGCGGCGTGGCAGCCAGCCGTACCGGTGCGTTTGTTCTGACAAATGACGGTGTGCTGAGCTATGGCCTGGACGGCGTGTTTTACGGTGCAACCGTGACGGAGGCAAAGCCGCTGGCGATGGTGAACGGCCGAAAGCTGCTTTTGCTGGAGCAGGGGGAAGTGAGCGTGTTCGAGCCGCCCGCGCCGCCGTCGGCGTCCGCGGGATGACGCCGGCCACCGCAACCGAAGCATATGCGGGGGAATGCATCCCGCAGGAAAGGACATACTTATGAATATCTCACCGGCAATCATCATCGACGTCGCGCTCATCGCGGTGATCGTCGTATCTGTGTTCCATTACGCCCGCAAAGGCTTTGTGGCGGGCTTGATGGACCTTGTGGGCAACCTCGCGTCTTTGGCGCTGGCCTGGGTGGTATCCGGCAAGCTTTCGCCCACGGTGTTTGAAAACTTTTTCAAATCGGGTCTCATCGAACAGACGGCCCGTACCATCCAGCAGCAGGGCGGGGTGAACCTGTCCGTCATTCTGGACGGCCTTTCGGGCATCCTGCCGCAGAAGTTCATCGACGATATCACGGCTTCTGCGGCCGGCATGCTGGATTCCGGCGCTCCGGATATTGCTCAGCAGGTGGTGGAAAAGATCATTGCGCCGCTGGTGGTGCCGCTCATCACCGTAGTGGTGTTTTTTGCCACATTTGTGCTGTGCCGTGTCGTCATTGCATTCCTTGTCACTGTGCTCACCAATATCAATAAGATTCCGCTTCTGGGCGGCGTGAACCGCATTCTGGGCGTGTGTATCGGCGTGGTGGCCGGGTTCATCAACGTGCTGCTCATCCTGTGCCTGCTGTGGGCCGTGGTGGTCATCACAAACGGAAATCTGCCGTTCGTCAACGATTCGTCGCTTTCGGGCAGCTGTTTTTACTCTTTTTTCTCCGCGTATAATCCGTTTCTGTAAGATGCGGAGAACAGGAAAGGAAATAATCTGAATGCTTTGTGTTAGATGCAAAAAACGCCCCGCCATTGTTTTTGTACAGAAGCTGGAGGCGGGCGAGGCGAAAAGCGAGGGCTACTGCCTTTCGTGTGCGCGGGAGCTTGGCATCAAGCCCGTGGACGATATTATGAAACAGTTCGGCATCTCCGATCAGGATCTGGAGGCCATGGAAGAACGCTTCGCCGGCATGATGGAAAACGGAGATATGGACCCCGCCGCCATGATGCAGCAGCTTGGGATGATGGCGCCGCCGGACGATGCGGACGGGGATGAAGCGCCGGACGACGATACGGACGAAGGCGGCGACGGCGATTTTACGCCCGGCGGCAACGCAACGTTCCCCTTCGGTATTTTCGGCGGCCGCAGGAAAGCGGAAGAAGCGCCGGAGAAGGAAGCAAAGAGTAAGAATGACCGCGGCAAGAAACGCAAGTTTCTGGACAATTACTGCGAGAATCTCACCCGCAAGGCGCGGGACGGAAAGCTGGACCGCATCGTGGGCCGCGACAGGGAAATTTACCGCACCGTCCAGATCCTTTCCCGCCGCCAGAAGAACAATCCCTGCCTCATCGGTGAGGCGGGCGTGGGCAAGACGGCCATCGCCGAGGGCATAGCGCTGCATATCGCAGAGGGGAACGTTCCGGCGCGCCTGCGTGACAAGGAAATTTATCTGCTGGACCTGACAAGCTTGGTGGCGGGAACCCAGTTCCGCGGCCAGTTTGAAAGCCGTGTGAAAGGGCTCATTGGCGAAGTGAAAGCGGCGGGCAACGTTATTTTATTTATTGATGAGATCCACAACATCACCGGGGCGGGGGATTCCGAGGGCGCGATGAACGCAGCCAACATCCTTAAGCCTGCGCTCTCCCGGGGGGAGATTCAGGTCATCGGCGCGACGACGTTTGCAGAATACCGCAAATACATTGAGAAAGACCAGGCGCTGGAGCGCCGTTTCCAGCCGGTGAAGATCGAGGAGCCGTCCATCGACGATGCTACGGCTGTTATCGCGGGCATCCGCCAGTATTATGAGGCGTACCGCCATGTAAAGGTGAGTGAAGCCATCGTGCGCAGCACGGTCACGCTGTCCGAGCGCTATATCACCGACCGTTTCCTGCCGGATAAGGCCATCGACCTGTTGGATGAGGCCTGTGCCTGCTGCAGCCTGCGCCACCCGGAAATCACCGAATGGGTGGAAAATGAAAAGCACCTTGCGGGCCTGAAAGAGCAGGAGGCTGAGCAGGAACAGGCCAAGGAGGGGCCGGACTACGAGAAGCTGGCGCAGATCAAATCCGAGATCATCCGCCTGGAGGCAGAGCTGCCCGCGCAGCGGGAGGCCGTGGACGGCATCCAGGTGACGATGGAGGATGTGGCAAAAGTCATTGAGCTTTGGACGGGGATTCCGGCCGCAAAAGTAAAGGAAACCGAGTATACAAAGCTTGCGCATCTGGAAGAAAACCTGAACAGGGTCATCATCGGCCAGCCCGAGGCCGTGCATCTGGTGGCAAACGCTGTCAAACGCAGCCGCGCAGACATCTCAGCGCGCCGCCGTCCGGCCAGCTTTATCTTCGTCGGCCCCACGGGTGTGGGCAAAACAGAGCTTGTCAAGCAGCTCGCGCTGCAGCTGTTCGATACGGTCGACCCGCTTATCCGTCTGGATATGTCGGAATTCATGGAAAAGCACACGGTCAGCCGCCTGATCGGTTCGCCGCCGGGCTATGTGGGCTATGACGAGGCCGGGCAGCTGACGGAGAAAGTGCGCCGCAAGCCATACAGCGTGGTGCTGTTTGACGAGATCGAGAAAGCGCATCCGGATGTGATGAACCTGCTGCTTCAGATCCTGGACGAAGGAAAAATCAACGACGCCCAGGGCCGCACGGTCAATTTTGAAAATACGGTCATCTGCATGACGAGCAATGCAGGCTCCAGCGACAAGACCGGAGAAACAGGCTTCAACCGTACCATCGCTCAAATGAGCAGGGATAAGTCCATCAAGGCGCTGGGCGAATTTCTGCGGCCGGAGTTTATGAGCCGTGTGGACGAGATCGTCACTTTTGCGCCGCTCTCTCCGGAGAGCCTGAAGCGGATCGCCGCTCTGATGCTTGGCGAGTACAAGGAACCTCTCGCGGCAAAAGGCATCGGTCTGAGCTGGACAGAAGCCGCGCTTGCCCTGCTGTGTGAAAAGGCGAAGGGCGGCAAGTTCGGCGCCCGCGATCTGCGGCGTGTCATCCGCAAAGAGGTGGAGGATGCCATCGCCGGGAAGATCATCAGCGGCGAGCCGCTGACGGCCATTGAGGTGGATACGCAGGACGGGGATATCGTACTGCATTGCTGAGCGCCGCGCCGGAGAATGATGCAAAAAAGCGGCCCTGCTGCTGGAATGCCAGCGGCGGGGCCGTTTTTCAGATGTTATTTTTCGGGCTTGACCGGGAAAAATTCCAGAAGGATATCGGGCAGCAGGCCTGCTGAAGGCAGCAGGCGGACGAGATCTGTTTCATCTTTCGGCTCGCGCGGCAGCACCATGCCGCCGCGTCCACGGTCCTCGGTCTCGTGATGATCGGAGCCGGAAAAAAACAACAGGCCGTTTTCGCGGGCGAAGCGGAGCGCGTCATCGTTGTGAGAGTCATGACGGGCGTTGCCGTTGAACACCTCCACGCCGTCCAACAGGGCGGGGTCCTCCCGCGTCAGCCCGGTGCGAAACGGGTGTGCCTGCACCAGCAGCAGGCCTTCGCGGTCAGCCAGGGCGCGCAGCTGCGGGATGGTATACCGGTGCAGCTCCGGCGTACTGTAAAGCAGTTCGGGCGCAGCGCCGAACAGGAGATAGTCGTTGTCGCTTGTGGTGGTGCGAAACTCAAGCCCGCAGTAAATGTGCAGGCCGGCCTGTGCCCCTGCTTCACACGCGGCGCGGTAGCCGGACAGAAAGCAGTCGATCTTTTGTGTCCAGCTTCCTGTAAGGCTGTCGAAATAGCCATGGTGGAAGTGGTCTGTAATAACGGCGCCGCCGTAACCGGAGCGTTTGAGCTGTGTGACGAGCTGCACGGCGGGCAGGCGGCTGCAGCCGCTCACTTCAGAGGTGTGGCAGTGTGTTTCCAGTTTGAACATTGCAGAAAGCTCCTTTTCGCAGAGTGGGCCTGTGCCCGGCAACCAGTATACTACTTTTTCAGCGCTTGTGCCAGTCTTGCGGCCAGGTGTAAGAGGAAATAATTGCATTCCCACATCAAAAAGGATAATATAAAGAAAAGAGACCAGCACAAGAGGAGGCAATGGATATGGCACAGGAAGATTACCGCAAGGCGCTCCGCCTTGGACAGAAAGAGTTCCGGTCGAGCGTGCTGAAAGGGACTTACCCGTATTTGCAGGCACTGGACGAGATCCTGGAGCACACCGCGGTGGAATATACAGAACCGCTCGGCGTTGTAAATATCCCTTTGGCATCCATCGTCGGTACGAAAACGGCCGGGCGCAAAACGGCATTTGCAGGTAATTTCATGCCGCTTCTGGATGAGGACACTGAATTTGCCCAGAAATGGAACGCGCTGTGCGACGCGCACTTGTCCGTGGGCATCCGGGACCCCATCAAGGCCTACGAATACATGAACAAGTTCTATGTGGAAGAGGGCAACAAGCGTGTCAGCGTAATGAAATACTACGAGGCGATGAGCATTCCCGGCTCTGTCACGCGTATCGTGCCGCGCCGCTCAGAGGACAAGGAAAACAAGATCTATTATGAATTCCTGGATTTTTATGATCTGACGGGGGTCAATTATCTATGGTTTTCCCAGCTGGGACGCTTCCGGGCAATGGACCAGGCGGTCAACAGCCGCCCGGGGCAGCCGTGGAGCAAAGAAGACCGGCGGGACTTCCAGACGGCATATTACAATTTCGAGGATGCGTTCCACCGCTGCGGCGGCGCGCGGCTGCCTATTACCGTGGGGGACGCGCTTTTGAAATTCGTGGGTGTGTATCCTTATGAGACGATCAGGGACAAAACGGGCCGGGAGATGGCGGCAGAGCTGGAAAAGATGTGGTCCGAGATCGAGGCCCTCACACAGGACGAAGCGGTGGAGCTGTCTCTGGAGCCTACGACGCAGGCGCCGCCGCTCATCAGCCGCATCCTGCCGCTGGAACAGTCCCGCTTGAATGTGGCCTTCCTATATGAAAAAAGCGCGGATACCAGCGCGTGGACCTATGCCCATGAATTCGGGCGCGGTCATGTGGATGAGGTCCTTGCCGGGCGGGTGTTCACCAAAGGCTACGACAACATCCGGGTGGGTGAAAATGACGACGAGGTCATTGAGCGCGCCATTGCCGATGGAAACGACGTGCTGTTTACCACGACGCCGAAGCTGATGGAATGCAGCCTGCGTGCGGCCATCCGTCATCCGGAGGTAAAGATACTCAACTGCTCTCTGAATATGGACCATCCCAGTGTGCGCACCTATTACGGCCGCATTTATGAGGCTAAATTTCTGGTTGGGGCAATCGCGGGTGCGCTGGCCGACAATAACCGTGTGGGATACATTGCGAATTATCCCATTTACGGGATGGTCGCGGGCATCAATGCATTCGCGCTGGGCGCAAGGATGGCCAATCCGCGTGCCAAGGTTCATTTGATGTGGACCGGGGAAAAGGGTGTGGACGCGCTGAGCGAGCTGGAAAAACGCGGCGTCGAGCTGATCTCCAGCCAGGACGCAGGGCTGCCGCGGGGCGATAAGCACTATGGCCTGTACCGTTTGGACGGGGAGGAGCCGGTGCCTCTGGCAATGCCATTCTGGCATTGGGGAGAATTTTACGAGCGTATCCTGCGGGGCATCATGGATGGCCGCTGGAAGCTGGAGGGCAACGAAGCGGGCCGTGCGGTCAATTACTGGTGGGGCATGGCCTCGGGAATGATAGACGTGCTGCAAAGCCGCAGCCTGCCCCGCGGGACGAAGCGCCTTGCCGCGATCCTTCACAAAGGCCTGTGCTCGGGCACGATCGTCCCGTTCGAAGGAGAACTGTACGCCCAGGGCGGCGTGATGATACAGGCCGAAGACAAACAGATGGAGCCGGAGGAGATTCTGCGCATGGACTGGCTGGCGGAAAATGTGGAAGGCCATATCCCGGCCTTTGACGACCTCATTGAGGAGGCGAAGCCGCTGGTGCGCCTCCAGGGAATTTACAAGGAGGCACAGGTGTGAAGATTCTGGCAATTTCCGATGTGGAATCAAAATATCTCTGGGATTATTTTCAGCCGGAAAAGCTGGAGGGAGTGGATCTGATCCTTTCCTGCGGCGACCTGAAGGCGAGTTATCTCACACTTTTGGCAACGTTTACCCACGCGCCGCTGCTGTATGTACACGGCAACCATGATACGGACTACCAGCGCAGGCCGCCGGAAGGCTGCACCTGCATCGAAGACACGATTTACGAGGTGAACGGCGTGCGCATCGCCGGGCTGGGCGGCTCAGTGCGGTACAAGCCGGGGCCGTTTCAATATACACAGAGGGAAATGGAACGCCGTGTTGCACGGCTGTCCTCCAAAATACGCCGTATGGGCGGGGTAGATATCATCGTTGCCCATGCGCCTGTCCGCGGCTGCAACGACGGAGAAGACCCCGCACATATGGGTTTTGACTGTTTCAACGCCATGCTGGGACAGTTTCAGCCGAAGTACTTTGTGCATGGACACGTTCACCTCAACTACGGCCGCATCCCACGCTGTGCGCAGTGTGGGGAAACACAGGTGATCAATGCCTACGAGCGGTATACGTTCGAGCTGGAAACGCCAGAGGCTCCGCCGGCGCCTCCGCAGCGGCCGTTCGGTTCTCTTTTGGTGCCCAAGCTGTTCTGGAAAAGCAAATAAAAGCAAGAGCCCGGCTCCCAAATGCACAGGCGCAGTAATGCGCCGCTTGGGGCCGGGCTCTTTTATAGGGGGCTTGTGTGCTATCGATGCCTTTACACGCTTTCAGCCTGCCGTTCTCCCATTCTGCACCAGTTGATAAAGCCGTAGATATCATTGACGAGAAAGGCCGTAAAGCATACCACGACGGACAGATAGGATGTATTTTGACGGGCAGCCAAAATCCATAAAACAATGAGAACGATGTCGTTGGCCGCGTACCCGAGCGCATAATAAGGACTTCTTTTATAGGTAAGATACACCGCGATGAAGCTTGTCGTTACAGAAAGGGTGCTCGGGACTAAGTTGGCCGTTTGAAAATACCCCAGTATGAAGTAAAAAAGCGCAGTGACAAGAATTGCCGCCAGATACATAAAACGCCATTCTGTTCGGGCCAGGTGATTGACGCTGACTTCCATCCGGTTCCCGTTAAACGGGTTTTTCAACCAGGAAATAAGAGCGAACACCGCCATCGGCATAGTCATACCTACATAAGTAAGCATTTCTCCATAATAGGAAAAGGTGAAAGAAATGATTCCGTAAAGCAGGCTGAAAAGAATCATAAGAAGTTGACCGAACGGATTTCCCTTTGCGTTAAAAATGAGGGATGTGACGCCGAGCAGCGAAGCAAAAAGCGTGAAATAATTGCTGCGGTCGAAAAAATAAAAAGCCGCAATGATCACAAATACGGAACCAAACCACAGCGCTCGCTCGCCCTTGGTGAAATAGCGGTGCAGTCCTTCAATTTTTTTCATACAACCTCCAAAAAAATAAGCATTCGCATGCACATCTTCTCAGACCTAACGATGTACAAACGAATGCGAATTGCATTCCTACCCGGTGGCAGTGATATTCACATATGAAAGCGGCTGCTTGTGCCGCGCGATTTCGGAAAAAAGCAGCATCCGCAGATGCTGCCTTTTGGAGCAGATGATGGGAATCGAACCCACACGACCAGCTTGGAAGGCTGGAGTTCTACCACTAAACTACATCTGCAGGATAATTGTTTATTTAAATCAGCTTATATATTATAAGCGGTTTTCAGATGTTTTGTCAAGAGGGGATTTGTTCGTAAAATCGCATCTTTTTGTTTGAATTGCATTTTGTGGGAAATAATGGTATAGTAATAAAGAAAAGTATCCGCAGGCACACCCGGTGAGGGTGCATGGCGGAGGCGCTGGAAAGGGAGGGGTTTTATGAACGATTTTGTCTTGAGCTGCTGTTCCACCGCAGATCTTACGGCAGAGCACTTTGCGGCACGAGATATCCATTATATCTGTTTTCACTATTCCCTAAATGGGAAACAGTACGCCGACGACTTGGGCAAGTCCATGCCGTTCGATCAGTTTTACCAAGCGATGGCAGACGGAGCCGAGACGCAGACGTCCCAGGTAAACGTAGAGGAATTTACTGCTTATTTCACGCCGTTTTTGGAACAGGGAAAAGATATTCTGCATGTCACGCTTTCCTCGGGTATCTCGGGCGTATACAATTCCGCCTGTGTGGCGCGGGAAGAACTTCTGCAAAAATACCCGGATCGGAAAATCTATATTGTAGATTCTCTGGGCGCTTCGTCAGGTTACGGCCTGCTGATGGACCGTCTGGCAGACTTAAGAGATAAAGGTGAAGATGTAGATTCTGTATATGAATGGGCGCTGGCCAACCGTCTGCGTCTGCACCACTGGTTTTTTTCGACAGATCTCACGTTCTATGTGAAAGGCGGGCGTATTTCGAAGGCGTCCGGATGGTTCGGTACGGTGCTCAATATCTGTCCGCTGCTGAATATGGATGACCAGGGCCGTTTGATTCCGCGTTCCAAGATACGTGGAAAGAAAGCCGTTATCAAAGAGATCGTTTCCCGGATGGAACAGTTTGCCGACGGCGGGACGAATTACAATGGAAAGTGCTATATTTCTAATTCCGCCTGTTATGAGGACGCCCGCGCAGTGGCCGACCTGGTGGAACAGAAGTTCCCCAAGCTGAACGGTAAAGTGGAAATCAATCACGTGGGTACTACCATCGGCAGCCATACCGGCCCCGGCACGGTGGCCCTGTTCTTTTGGGGCTCCGAGCGCAAGGAATAAAACGGGGCGGCTGCCGGCCAAATCGTAAAAGAGAGCCCGCACTGCGTCTCTTTCGAGGCGGGCGCGGGCTCTGTTTTGTGATTGGCCGGTTTGGCACCGCTGCAGAAACGTCATGTGCAAAGTAGTACCAGCCCATTGTGAGCCGGCTGGTAAAGGGGGATACGTATGAGAGTCGCTTATGAGGAAATGGCGCGGGAATTTGCCCGTGTGCTTGAGAAAAAGGGCTTTGCGGCGCAGGACGCGGCGGATGCGGCGGATATTTTTGCTCAAAACAGCCTTGCGGGCGTATATTCACATGGGTTAAACCGTTTCCCTCGCATCGTCCGTTATTTGGACAAAGGGGAGATAGATCCCCGCGCCCGCGCGACCTGTGAACTGCGTGCCGGCGTGCTGGAACGCTGGGACGGCCATAGAGGCTTTGGCCCGCTGAACGCCCGGCGTGCGATGGAACGCGCCTGTGTGCTGGCAAAAGAGAACGGCGTCGGTCTGGTGGCGCTGGGAAACAACAACCACTGGCTGCGCGGCGGTACTTATGGCTGGCTGGCAGCAGACAGAGGCTTCATCGGCATCTGCTGGTCCAACACAATGCCCAATATGCCCGCATGGGGAGGGAAAGACCGCAGGATCGGAAACAACCCGTTCGTTTTGGCGGTGCCTCGCTCCAACGGCGAGCATGTTGTGCTGGACTGCGCGGTATCCCAGTTTTCTTACGGAAAGATCGAGGACTGTCGGCTGCGGGACGTGCAGCTGCCCGTGCCGGGCGGTTACGATACAAAAGGGGAGCTGACGCGCGACCCGGCTGAGATTGAAAAGACGGGGCGCGTACTGCCCATGGGATATTGGAAGGGCAGCGGACTTTCCATCGTGCTGGACCTCATCGCCACGGTACTCTCGGCAGGCAATTCGGTGCAGAAGATCGGAACATTCGGTGATGAAGTGGGTCTGACACAGGTCATGAACGCCATCGCTCCCCAAAAATTCAATAC
>OFCH01000536.1_pt1 | contig 12181 bp, 9 predicted proteins | sample 1520771 | NCBI WGS metagenome assembly OFCH01 (sample SAMEA2699034, study PRJEB24076) | metagenome | biome: Human gut stool | place: Spain | collected 2012-10-23 | reverse complement strand
TTGCTAAAAGCAAATGAATTTGAACTCAAACTTGCTGCTACGCAGCTTCAAACATGTTCGTTCAAATTCATTAACACAAAAATTTACGCTCTAAGTGTCTCCAACGCTCACTCCATATTCGCTCGAATTTCTTATATCAATTTTTTTGTAAGTAATGTATCGGCTCAAGTCATGAAGTAAATAGAACGCAAAGGATATAGGGGACGATATCTGCGATAATGGATTTTCGGGGATATGATGCGTAATTTTACTGGAGAGTATCCGCAAGGCATAGAAAGAGTAGGTTGAGGATGCAAAATTTCAATGAGAAACATTCTCACGTTATCGAAAACGTGGGATGTAGATGCAAAATTTGCAAAGGGAGTATCTTTAAATCCCAGAAAAGGCAAGATGCAGATGCAATTGTACATGACAGGCAGGCTTAAAAGTATCTGCAAGTTCGAAGAAAAGCAAGTTGCAGATACATTGATTCTAAAAAGAGCATCTGCAACAATGAATATCAAAGCCTTGTAGATACATCGGTCTAAAAAAGAGCATCTGCAATAACGAATATCAAGGGCTTGCAGATACAACTGTTACAAAAAAATCATCTACCTATTTCTATTACGGTACACCACAGAGCACTGGTCTTCTTCTAGTATTTCCCGCTGACGGAGTCTGAGCAGAAATGCATACCGATGTTTCTTATAGGAACGTATTGCCACCCAGTGAACTAAATAGCAATTTTACGCATGGACAATATCGTGACTAAAACACAAAAAAGACAAAAAAGTGCCATACATTGGATAAGAATTTGGTCGAAGAAGCTGCAAAATCTTGTTATATTGAAGATACAGAAAATTTGGATAAATTCAAATCAGGAGGGACCAGAAATCATGAAGATACAGAAAATTACAGATGCTTCCTTCAAAAAGTACGGACGTATTCTGGAAGGATATACCATTGACAGAATCTTAAAAGAAATGGAGCATACTCCACTTCCGAAAGAGGTCATATATGTGCCATCCGTAGAAGAGATGGAAGCACTTCCGGAAGCAGAAGCATTCCAGAATCGTGCTTATGGTGGATTGCCGATTCAGATAGGGTATTGCAACGGCGATAATAACAAGTTAAATGCATTGGAGTATCACCGCTCATCAGAGATTAATATTGCAGTTACAGATATGATTTTATTGCTTGGTTCACAGCAGGATGTAAAAGAGGATTTTACATATGATACTTCTCTTGTAGAAGCATTTTATGTTCCGGCTGGGACAGTAGTGGAAATGTATGCAACAACATTGCATTATGCACCATGTACGGCAGTAGAAGGCGGATTCCGTTGTGTTGTAGTTCTTCCGGCTGGAACAAATACAGAGCTTACATTTCCTATTGGAGAGAATGGGGAAGATAAGCTGATTACAGCAAAGAATAAATGGCTGATCGCACATGAAGAAGCAGGAATCGAAGGTGCATTTTGTGGATTACAAGGTGAAAATATCACATTGTAAGTGAATAACTTATTTGAAATTTACGAAATGTGTGGAAAATTATAACAGATATAAAACAAAAAGAAAGGTTGGTATAAAAGATGAGTAATATGCCAGAATTGAAAATCGGAGTTGTAGCAGTAAGTAGAGATTGTTTCCCGGAGAGCTTATCTGTAAACAGAAGAGCAGCACTTATGAATGCGTATAAAGCAAAATATGGAGAGGCTGACATTTACGAATGTCCAATCTGTATCGTAGAGAGTGAAATCCATATGGTACAGGCATTGGAAGATATTAAAGCACAAGGATGTAATGCGTTGGTTGTATATCTTGGAAACTTTGGACCGGAGATTGCAGAGACATTACTTGCAAAACATTTTGAAGGCCCAAAGATGTTTGTTGCAGCAGCAGAGGAGACAGGAGACAATCTGATTCAGGGAAGAGGAGATGCTTACTGTGGAATGCTCAATGCAAGTTATAATTTGAAATTGAGAAATATCAAAGCATATATTCCGGAGTATCCAATCGGAACAGCAGAAGAGTGTGCTGACATGATTGCTGAATTCCGTCCAATCGCACGTGCAATCATCGGATTAAATGATTTGAAGATCATCAGCTTTGGACCACGTCCACTGAATTTCCTTGCATGTAATGCTCCAATCCAGCAGTTATACAATCTTGGTGTTGAGATTGAAGAAAATTCAGAGCTTGATTTGTTTGAGGCATTCAACAAACACGAAGGAGATGAGAGAATCCCTGCAATCGTAAAAGAGATGGAAGAAGAGCTTGGCGAAGGTAATAAAAAACCGGAAGTTCTTCCAAAGCTTGCTCAGTATGAATTGACATTAAAAGATTGGATTAAGGAACACAGAGGATATCGTAAATATGTTGCGATTGCAGGAAAATGCTGGCCTGCATTCCAGACACAGTTTGGTTTTGTACCATGTTATGTAAACAGCCGTTTGACAGCACAGGGAATCCCTGTATCCTGCGAGGTTGATATTTACGGAGCATTGAGTGAATTCATAGGAACCGTTGTAAGTCAGGACACAGTTACATTACTTGATATTAACAACAACGTGCCTGCGGATATGTACAAAGAAGATATTGAAGGAAAATTCCCTTACACACACAAAGATACATTTATGGGATTTCATTGTGGAAACACAGCATCAAGTAAATTATCGTTCTGTGAAATGAGATATCAGCTTATTATGGCGAGATCATTGCCGGAAGAAGTGACACAGGGAACATTGGAAGGAGATATCGTGCCTGGAGATATTACATTCTATCGCCTGCAGAGTACATCAGACAACAAACTTCGTGCATACATAGCACAGGGTGAAGTACTTCCTGTAGCAAGCCGTTCATTTGGAGCAATCGGTGTATTTGCGATTCAGGAAATGGGAAGATTTTATCGTCATGTACTGATTGAGAAGAATTTCCCACATCACGGAGCAGTTGCATTCGGTAACTACGGAAAAGCATTATTTGAAGTATTCAAATATATTGGTGTGCCGGTAGAAGAAATCGGATACAACCAGCCGGCAGGAGTACGCTACCCAACAGAGAATCCTTGGGCATAGGATAAAGTATAGTTACTGTGAACAGCACAAAGTATATAACAAAAAGGGTCCGTCAGGACCTTTTTTGAAGAAAGGATTTCTAACATTATGTTATATATAGGAGTAGATCTTGGAACATCGGCAGTAAAGTTATTGTTGATGGATGAAAAGGGAAAGATTCATAATATTGTTTCAAAAGAATATCCGCTTAGTTTTCCACATCCGGGCTGGTCAGAACAAAATCCGCAGGACTGGAAAGAGCAGTCACTGGCAGGGATCAAAGAATTGATCGCAGACGCGGACAAGAGTCAGATTGCAGGAATCAGCTTCGGCGGACAGATGCACGGACTGGTCGTGTTAGATGAGAATGATGAAGTGATCCGTCCGGCAATTTTATGGAATGATGGAAGAACAACAAAAGAGACAGATTATCTGAACGAAGTGATCGGAAAGGATAAGCTTTCAAAATATACGGCAAACATTGCATTTGCAGGATTTACAGCACCGAAGATTCTTTGGCTGAAAGAACAGGAACCGGAGAATTTTGCAAAGATTAATAAAATCATGTTACCAAAGGATTATCTTGCATATGTGTTAAGCGGTGTTCACTGCACAGATTATTCAGATGCATCCGGTATGTTGTTACTTGATGTAGAGCACAAATGCTGGTCAAAAGAGATGTTGGAAATCTGTAATGTAAAAGAGGAACAGCTTCCGACACTATATGAGAGTTATGAAGTGGTCGGAAATGTGAAACCAGAGATTGCAGAAGAGCTTGGAATCCCGACGAGTGTGAAAGTAATTGCCGGAGCAGGAGATAATGCAGCAGCGGCGGTTGGAACAGGAACGGTTGGAGAAGGAAGATGTAATATTTCTCTTGGAACATCAGGAACCATTTTTATTTCTAGTAAGAAATTTGGAGTGGATGAACATAACGCCTTACATTCATTCGACCATGCAGATGGTTACTATCATTTGATGGGATGTATGTTAAGCGCAGCATCTTGCAATAAATGGTGGATGGATGAGATTCTGAAGACAAAAGAATATGCAAAAGAGCAGGAACAGATTTGTAAACTTGGAGAAAACAAGGTGTTTTATCTTCCATATTTGATGGGAGAGCGTTCACCGCACAATGATCCAAAGGCAAGAGCAACATTTATCGGAATGACAATGGATACAACAAGAGCGGATATGACACAGGCAGTTCTGGAAGGTGTTGCATTTGGGTTACGTGATTCTTTGGAAGTGGCAAGAAGTCTTGGAATCCAGATTGAGCGTACAAAAATTTGCGGAGGCGGAGCAAAGAGTCCGCTTTGGAAAAAGATTGTTGCAAATGTAATGAATTTGAAGGTGGATGTCATTGAAAGCGAAGAAGGTCCTGGATATGGCGGAGCGATTTTGGCAGCGGTAGGCTGCAAAGAATTTGCAAGCGTTGAAGAAGCAACAGAGAAGCTTGTGAAAATTGTAGATACGGTGGAACCGGATGCAGAACTGGTAGCAAAATATGAAGAGCGTTATCAGAAATTCAGACAGATTTACCCGACATTAAAAGGTTTGTTTCAAGAATTGAATTAAAAAAACAGCAGAGATTTCAAAGATATGCGGTATAAAAACAGCATAGCATTGAAATTTCTGCTGTTTTTGTGTTAAACTGGTAAAGCATGAAAACATTTGAGAGTTTTTGGAGGTATATATGAAAAGAGAGTCATTTGGTTCCCGATTGGGATTTATTCTGGTGTCTGCCGGATGTGCTATCGGAATCGGTAATGTCTGGAAATTCCCTTACATTTGCGGTGCATATGGAGGGGCGGCATTTATTTTAATATATTTGTTGTTTTTAATTATTTTGGGAATTCCGGTACTGGTATGTGAATTTGCGGTCGGAAGAGGCAGTCGAAAGAGTGTTGCACTTAGTTTTGATGAACTACAGTCGAAAAATGGGAAATGGACCCCATTAAAATTTATTGGAATCATCGGATGTTATATGTTGATGATGTTCTATACAACTGTTGGCGGATGGTTGATGTATTATTGTTACAAGGGGATTCGAGGCAGTTTTGTGAATGCATCTTCTGATAATATTTCAACACAATTTTCTCAGATGCTTACAGATGTACCGACGATGTTGTTTTGGACAATTCTGATTTGTGTGATTGGTTTTGCGGTATGTATGTTTGGGTTAAATAATGGGATTGAGCGTGTTACAAAAGTGATGATGACGGCGTTGATTCTGATTATGGTAGTTCTTGCCATTCGTTCTGTGACAATGGCAGGTGCCGGAGAGGGAATCCGTTTTTATTTAATCCCTGATTTCCATAAGATGGTGGAAAGCGGAATCGGTAATGTGGTATTTGCAGCATTGAGCCAGGCGTTTTTCACATTGTCGATCGGTATTGGTGCGATGTTGATCTTTGGAAGCTATCTGGATCAGTCCAGAAGTCTGACCGGCGAGGCAGTAAATATTATGCTTCTTGATACATTTGTTGCCCTGACAGCAGGATTTATTATTATTCCGGCGTGTTTTGCATACGGAATCGAGCCGGGAGCAGGTCCGAGTCTTATCTTTATAACATTGCCAAATATTTTTGCACAGATGAGTGGCGGAAGAATCTGGGCATTCTTATTCTTCTTATTCCTGACATTTGCAGCATTGTCAACAATTATTGCTGTGTTTGAAAATCTGGTTATGTTCAATATGGAACTGCTTGGCTGGAGAAGAAAGAAGAGCGTGCTTGTATGTGCAGCGTTGATTATCATTTTAAGTATTCCATGTGTGCTTGGATTTAATGTCTGGTCAGGTGTGCAGCTTCTTGGTGAGGGAAGCACAATCATGGACCTGGAAGATTTTATTGTATCTAATAATCTGCTTCCACTGGGAAGTCTTGGCTATGTATTATTCTGTACAAGAAAGAACGGCTGGGGATGGGATGCATTTATTAAAGAGGTTAATACAGGAAGTGGTATGAAGTTTCCAAAAACACTTCGTGGTTATGTAAGCTACGGAATTCCGGCAATTATCATTGTTATTTATCTGAAGGGGTATTATGATAAATTTAAAGATATGGGAATAGGAATTTTTGTTGGCTGGATGATATTTGCAATTGTATTTCTTGCATGGGTAATATACTGTGCAACGTCTGTGGAGAAGGACAGAACAGAATAAGAAAGTAAAAGACGGAGTGAGTGTGGGACATTCACTCCGTAAAATATAAGATGAGGAACGAAAATGGATTATAAGTTGTTGATGAATACAGCAATTCTTGCAGGGGAGATTATGTTGAAAAGTGGAGCGGAAGCGTATCGTGTAGAGGATACGATCCGCCATATCCTGAATATGGCTCATGTGGAAAATGTAGATACGATCGTGTTGATGACTGGAATTGTGGCAACGATAGATAATCCGGATATGGAAACGATCACAGTAATTCGGAGAGTGGAATCCAGAGGAAATAATTTGAATCGGATCGCTATCGCAAATGATATTTCCAGACGATTTTGTGAGGGGAAAATCTCACTGGAAGAAGCTTACAAGGAATTGCAACAGATTGAAACAAAACAGTATCGAAGAGCTATATATAATATTGCGACAGTCTGTATCTGCGGAGGATTTGCTCCATTATTTAACGGAGGATGGCTGGAGGTGGCCGGTGCGTCCGCGGCAGGGGCAGTGCTTGCATTAATTGTGACAATAGGAAAGAAATTAAAGATACAAGGGTTTATACAAGATGTTTTGTCATCTTTTGGATTGGCACTGATGGCTATTTTTTTGAAGAGGCAGTTTCTGGCTATGAATATGGATACGGTAATCATCAGTGGTATTATGCCACTTGTTCCGGGAGTTGCGATCACAACTGCAATACGTGACACCCTTCAGGGGGACTATTTGTCAGGTTGTGCAAGGATTCTGGAAGCATTTCTGTGTGCGGTATCTGTGACATTAGGAGTTGCACTGGCAATGGCGGCAACCGGAATTATGGGGACAGGAGGTGTTGTTCTGTGATGAGACTTTTAGGTGGTGCAATTGGATCATTTATTGCAATTGTATGCTTCGCAATCATTATTGAATGTCCGAAAAAATATCTTCCTTTAGCCGGTGTGATCGGAGCGGTGGGAGGAACTGTTTATTTGTTCTGTCTTAATATTGTCAAGACAGATGCAGTACTTGCAGCATTTTTTTCTGCATTAGCAATTACAATATTGTCACATATTTTTGCGAAAGGATTTCGCGCACCGGTTACAATATTTCTTATTCCGGGAATACTTCCGACAGTACCGGGAGCGGGGATGTATCGGATCGTTTATTATCTGGTGGCAGGAAATCAGGCAAAATGTGCATTTTACTTTGCGCAGACATTGGAAATTGCAGGGATGATCGCCCTGGCAATCTTTTTAGTTGGAACGATTGTGAATGTGATTCGAAAAAGTAAAAAAATACAAGAGAAAAGCCCTCGTTAACGGATGTTAACAGGGCTTTTTGTGATGTTTAGTCAAATTCTTTATATTCATTTACAAGCTTGAAGACCGTTCCAGATAACAAGAACAGTGCAATTAAGTTTGGAATTGCCATCAGACCATTGAAGGTATCTGCGATATTCCATACAAGTCCAAGGTCCATAGTAGCACCGAGCATTGCAACGAGAGAATATACGATCATAAAAGGTTTGATGACCTTTGCAGAGAAAATAAATTCAATGCAGCGAGCTCCATATAATCCCCATCCGATAATTGTAGAAAATGCAAAACAGCACATGGAAACAGCCGTAAATATAGATACCCAGTTTCCATATGTGGATGTGAATCCAAGGATTGTAAGCTCAGCTCCGGCAGCCTCGCCATATGCAATCGGTACGCCGCTGCAAAGGATTACAAGTGCTGTCAGTGTGCAAATTACAATGGTGTCGGTAAATACTTCAAATACTCCGAAGAAACCTTGTTTGACAGGTTTCTGAGTGTCTGCACAAGCGTGTGCGATGGAACCTGTACCAAGTCCGGCTTCGTTTGAGAAGATTCCGCGGGAAACACCTTTTTTCAATGTCATAAATGCACTTCCAACGATTCCTCCTGTGACAGAGCGTGGGTTAAATGCCCCCTCAAAGATGGAAGCAAATACGGCAGGGATATTTTCTATATTCAGGAAAATAACGCCGAGGGCGAGTAGAATATAGAATAATGCCATAAATGGCACAAGTTTTTCAGTTACTTTTCCGATTCGTTTTACACCGCCGAGAAGAACCATCCCGACTAAAAGTGTAAGAATGATACCTTGAATGAAGTTTGCCTGTGAGATCATATCCTGTGAAATGATGTGATAATTCATCAGCGCAGAGTCAATGGCAGTCGTAATTGTGTTGACCTGTGTCGCATTACCGGTTCCAAATACGGTAAGTACTCCAAATACTGAGAACAAAACGGCAAGCCACTGCCAGTTTTTGCCAAGACCATTTTTGATATAGTACATAGGACCGCCGACAAGTTCTCCGTTTTCATTTGTTTCACGGAAATGGACCGCCAGTGTTACTTCGGTGAATTTTGTACACATTCCGAGAATCGCAGAAATCCACATCCAGAAGACTGCTCCGGGACCTCCGATTGCAATAGCTCCTGCGACACCGGCAATATTACCGGTTCCGACAGTGGCGGCAAGTGCGGTACAGACAGCCTGAAATGGCGTGATCGCACCATCACTGGCATCTCTTTTCCGGAAAATACGACCAATTGTTGTTTTAATGGCATATGGAAATTTGCGAATCTGCAAAAAGCGGGTTCGGATACTTAGATAAAGACCTACACCGATAATGCAGATCATAGCCGGAACACCCCAGATAAAGTTGTTTACGGCAGAGTTGACAGTTTCAATAGTATGTAACATAAAAAATCCTCTCTTCCTAAATAGAAACAAAATTCTGCTAAGCAAAGTTAAAAAAATAAAAAATCGCTGTGATTTGTAAAAATTCACCAGCGAAACATACAAAAAATATAATATCAGAAAATATAAGAAAAATCAATAAAAGGATGGATTGATTTTACCGGTTTAATGTGTTAAGTTGGTATAATGAATAAGAATCCGTAGGGGAAACGGTGAAGAAAGGTATGAATGTCAAAATAATTGGCAAAACATGGTAGAGGAGAATAAAATGATAGTTGCTTTAATTGAAAAAATCTATAGTTTTTTGTGGGGAGATTTGCTTCACCTTCCATTGCCCGGAGGAAGCAGTATCGGTATTTCATTACTTATTATATTGTTGATTCCGACAGGAATTTACTTTACAATCCGCACAAAATTTTTATCAATCCGACTGATGCCGGATATGGTGAGAGCTCTTGTAGAGAAAAAAGAAGAAAAATCAAGTTTATCGACATTTCAGACATTGCTGGTATCTACAGCAACCAGAGTAGGAATGGGAAATCTTGTCGGTGTTGTAGCGGCAATATCGGTCGGAGGAGCCGGATCCGTCTTCTGGATGTGGCTTATGGCTTTGATCGGTTCGTGTACAGCATTTGCAGAGGCAACGCTGGCACAGCTTCATAAGCAGAAAGATCCATTGTATGGCGGATTTCGTGGAGGACCGGCATATTATATCCATGATTGTGTAGAAGCAAAAACAGGGAAGAAACATAAAAAAGTAATCTGGGCAGTATTGTTTGCTATTTCAGGTCTGGTCTGCTGGTGTGGAATCAGTCAGGTAATCAGTAATTCAGTAGCTTCTTCGTTCCAGAATGCATTTGATATTCCGCCGTTATATACAACAATTCTTCTTGTTGCGGTAGCTGCGGTAATTGTATTACGAAAAAATGCTACGGTTAAGGTATTAGATTTTATGGTTCCGGTTATGGCGGTATGCTATTTTGCAATCACATTATTTATTATCATAACAAATATTGGACATGTTCCGGCAGTATTTACAAGAATATTTGAAGAAGCATTTGGACTTCGTCAGGCAGCGGCAGGAGGAATTGGTGCAGTTATTATGAACGGTGTGAAAAGAGGATTGTTCTCAAATGAAGCCGGTTCCGGTTCAGCTCCATGTGCTGCTGCAGCAGCAGATTGTCATAGACCGGCACAGGCAGGATTAGTTCAGGCTCTTGGCGTATTTGTGGATACCATCATCATTTGTACATGTACAGCAATGATTATGCTTCTGGCTCCGCAGGAGTTGACAGAAGGATTGACAGGAATGGAATTGCTTCAAACAGCGATGGGATATCATATGGGACGATTTGGAGTTATATTTATCGCAGTTACATTATTTTTATTTAGCTTTTCAACATTTCTCGGAATTCTGTTTTACGCCCGCAGTAATGTCGCCTATTTATTTGGGGACAAATGGTGCTGGCAGACAGCCTATAAAGTGCTCGCACTTATCATGTTGTTCATCGGAGGTATTGCAGCGTATACATTTGTATGGGATCTTGGAGATGTCGGAATTGGTTTAATGACAATATTTAATGTAGTATTTTTATATTTACTGGCAGATGAAGCAATAGATGAGCTAAAAGATTACGAAAAAAGTAAAAAACTGAAAAAATAAGGTTAAATATTAAAAAGTTGGTTGTAAATGTGATATATTTGGGGAAAGTGATAGAATGTCATATTCAAAAAAGAGAAGAGTATCCTACATAGCGGTTTTCGTATGTGTGGCGGCAGCGTTGCTTTGCCGCCATGTGAAAAAGACATCGGATATCGAAAGTATAATATTAGATCAGAGCCGTACTTGTCTGTATCTGGGTTTATATATAGCATGGGGGATTTATTTGCAAAAGAGAGTAGTAAATTCCAAAATCAGAAGATGTCTTGTTGAAATCGCCAGCCTGATGGTTTTTTGGATTTTTTTGAGAAGTATAAAATATCATATTTTAATGGAAGTATTCAGTAGAAGAATGTGTTGGTATTTGTATTACATTCCATGTACGATGATTCCGACGCTGGGACTTAATGCAGCAATATTGATGGGAGAAGAAGAGGAGAAGAATACAAGGGTTCGCACATTAGCTCTTGTGCTTCCGGCAATTTTATTAGCTCTTTTAGTTATTACAAATGATTTTCATCAGCTTGTATTTTCTTTTCCTGGCGAAAAGCCATTCTCAGATGCAGAGTATCAGTATGGACCGATTTTCTTTGCTGTCCAGATTTGGGCAATTTTCTGTCTGATTGCAATGGAAGTGATTTTGACTAAAAAAAGTAAAATTCCAAACAAAAGAAGAATTTGGCTCCCGTTTTTTCCAGGAGCTTTGCTTCTTATTTGGAATTTTGGTAATGTTATTGGAATATCTGTTATAAGGAATTATTTCGGTGACATGGCAGTGGTTTGCTGCCTGTTGATGTCAGCAATTTATCAAAGCTGTATTTACTGCGGATTAATTGAGACAAATACCCGGTATACGGAATTATTTCAGGCGGCAGGAGGAATTTCAGCAGAGATTACAGATGACAGATGGAAGGTATGGTATCGTTCAGGAGAATTTCCTAATATTACAGACCAGATGCGACATGACGCAAAATATGCACCATTGATGCTGGAACACGGCATTCAGATTAAGCATATTTCTTTGCGGGGAGGTCATGCATTTTGGGCGGAAGATATCTCACCGGTATTGGATCAGTATAAAGAATTAGAAGAGCTCCAGGTGGAATTGACTGAAAGAAATCGGTTATTACAAATTGCATATGAAAAGGAAGCGGAGAAAAAAGCAGTTGAAGAGAAGAATCGTTTATTTAATTTAATACAGAATCAGACAAAGCATCAGATTCATTTATTAGATTATTATCTAGATGAGCTTCAGAAGACGGATTCAGAAGAGATTTATGATAAGCTTCTCAGAAAAATTGTGGTAGTCGGAACATATATGAAGCGTCGAAAGAATTTGATTTTGTCGCAGAAAGAAAAACAGACAAAGCTAACGGCGGAGGATTTAAAAAGAAGTCTAACAGAGTCGTGTGATAGTTTAAAGCTTTGCGATATCAAAGGAACCTTTTATATTGATCCAACGATAAAATCGCTTGGGGATAATAGCATTTTAACCTGTTATGATTTTTTTGAATGGGTGATAGAAGAATTAATAGACGAACTCCAATCTGTTTTTCTGCGTATTGCAGAGATCGATGGACAGCTTAAAATTGCAGTGACAGTGAAAGGACCGGGCAAT
>OFCH01000523.1_pt1 | contig 12398 bp, 12 predicted proteins | sample 1520771 | NCBI WGS metagenome assembly OFCH01 (sample SAMEA2699034, study PRJEB24076) | metagenome | biome: Human gut stool | place: Spain | collected 2012-10-23 | reverse complement strand
ATCCAGAGCTGGTCGAATGCGTAAGTGAGGAAGGCCGGGCGGGAAACTGCCCGGCCTGAACATACCTGAATGGTTATCCCCGCTGACGCGGGGAACATAAGTTCGACAACTTAAAAAATGATAACAAGTCCGGTTTATCCCCGCTGATGCAGGGAACATAATAAAAACTTTAACTAGTTCGGTTTATCCCTGTTTTTACAAGGAATATTAACTACACTCGATGTCTTTAGAATAAAAGACAATACGAATCGCACTTTATCAATTTTCACTTAAAGTATGAACTGGATATCTTTATTCATAAGAACTATTCATCAACAGCGTATAGAGGCGGTTATGTAAAACCACTCATTAGCCTCAAAACAAAGACAAACTTCCAGATTTATTACTTAACCAATGAATAACAAGCTTAAAAAATATACTGTTATTCTAAAGAAAAAATTAACAGGCATTAATTCAATATTAAAAAAAATAATAGATTAAAATTTCTTAACGATTTAAGAATCATACAAATAACACTTTGATTAAATTTAATTTTTTGTATCGATAATTGTGAACCTCTCTGGCATGGAGAACTATTTTGAACATGAGGTGTTACGTGGATATGTTGCTTATTACAAGTACTGCTAATATAAAAACTTGAGAAAGAGATAACGGGTTATATGGTGGTTTATCCCCGCTGGCGCGGGGAACTCGACAGAACGGCCTCAGTAGTCTCGTCAGGCTCCGGTTTATCCCCGCTGGCGCGGGGAACACCTGTTTTCGCAAATCTATGGACTATTGCTATTCGGTTTATCCCCGCTGGCGCGGGGAACACGGGCGCACGGAATACAAAGCCGTGTATCTGCTCGGTTTATCCCCGCTGGCGCGGGGAACACGAAATGCCCACCATTCCCCATACGCTGACAATCGGTTTATCCCCGCTGGCGCGGGGAACACGGTCAGCGGCGGTACATCCCGATCCTCGTAACCGGTTTATCCCCGCTGGCGCGGGGAACACGGATACGGCGGCGGCGTGGCGGCGTTCCTGACCGGTTTATCCCCGCTGGCGCGGGGAACACTGAAGAGCTGGCGGGCGCTCCGCTGTTGGTGGCGGTTTATCCCCGCTGGCGCGGGGAACACGCGCGCAAGGCCAAGCGGACCGCGAATTATATCGGTTTATCCCCGCTGGCGCGGGGAACACGATCAGCTGGTCGATGGCCAGTATTTCGTTTTCGGTTTATCCCCGCTGGCGCGGGGAACACTTTACCTTTGCCGCGCTGGACCCGGCGAAGGCCGGTTTATCCCCGCTGGCGCGGGGAACACACAAGCGTAAAGAGGCCGAGATTGAGCACAGGCGGTTTATCCCCGCTGGCGCGGGGAACACTTTTTCAACCCATCCAGATTCTGGCGTTTCACCGGTTTATCCCCGCTGGCGCGGGGAACACATAGGATGCATCATACTGCTCGCGCGTCATGCCGGTTTATCCCCGCTGGCGCGGGGAACACTTCCATAATCTCTCTTTTAATTATCGTGTTAGCGGTTTATCCCCGCTGGCGCGGGGAACACCATGTCGATATCATCAAGCTCACTAACTGTTGCGGTTTATCCCCGCTGGCGCGGGGAACACTTTGCAGTGGCAAGTTTAACCAGCAGGTCGGCCGGTTTATCCCCGCTGGCGCGGGGAACACTCTAACGCTATGCAACTGAACTAAAAGACTTTTTTCAACACACTCAATCCTACCAAACTTTCCGTATTTTTAAAGAACACTAACTTATTGAATTTTAATGGGTAAAAATGACACCAGTCTCAGCCCATCCAGATCTACCGGAATACGTCGGTTTTCACCGAAAGTCTGAAATTCAAATCCTGATTCAGTATTCGTTGCCCATGCCATCACGACATTTCCCTCTTGTGCCAAAACAGTGACTTGTTGCCATATCATCTCGCGAATTTTTGCTGAAACATCGCCAACATAAACCCCAGCGCGGACCTCCAGAAGCCAGACTGCCAGCCTTCCTCGCAGTCGCGGTGGTACATTTTCAGTCACAACAACCAGCATACTCATCCTCAATTACTCCGATGGCCAGAGTCTCCCAACGAGACAGGAAGTGGGATCGCAACGGGTTGCGAATCTTCAGGGGGAGCTGGAGGTTGGATTTCCCCCGCGGCAAGAACCTCTTCAATAAGTGGAATCAGTCTCGCTAGCGTCTTACCACTACGGAAAATATCCCGACAGGCAAGACGAACCTCCCTGTCCGGTGCAACCGGATTGCGGCGAGCAATTTCAAACGCTTTGGGCACCACGGTGTCGAATTTAATGATATCGGCGATATCGTAGACAAAGGAAAGTGGCTTACCGGTATGTACAAAACCAATGGCTGGCGCATACCCGGCAGCCAGCACTGCTGCCTCCGTCACGCCATAGAGGCAAGCTGTCGCTGAACTGATGCACTGGTTGATAATATCGCCCTTCTCCCAATCCCTGGGATCGTAGCGGCGGCCTTGCCACTTAACTCCATATTGTTTCGCCAGTAATGAATAAGTCGCCCGAACCCGACTGCCTTCAATGCCACGTAGTTGATCAACCGAACGGCGGCCTGGCGCTGGCTCACCAAAGCGCAGCTCAAACATTTTACGCACGACTTTTAAACGTAAATCATCATCCAGCGCCAGCTTTGCCTGATAGAGTAATTTATCTGAACGCGCACCGCCCGGCTGACCCGATGCATACACGCGAACTCCGGCTTCCCCCACCCATACCAATAGTGTCCCCACCTGAGCAGCTAAACGAACGGCAGCATGAGAAACACGCGTTCCAGGCTCGAGCATAATACAAGCCACAGACCCGACAGGAATATGGGTACGACCCCCCGTTTTGTCGATTAATACAAACGCACCGTCGATCACATCTATCTGCCCGTACTGAAGAAAAATCATCGATACGCGATCTTTTAATGGGATCGGATTAAGAGGAAGCCAGCTCATCAGCGCCTCCTTTTCACCATCAACATCCCACATCCCATCGCTTTGCTTTTTCCCAACCCGGAAAACAACGCCTGTTCAAACAATAAAGCATCGGTAATTATGAGCGTGCCGGAAAAATCAACGCTACTAAAAGCAATCGGGTTATCCTGTGCTTTACGAACAAAACGGTGCTGTTGATATGCCTGCACGCAAGCGTATCGCGCCTGTATTTCGCTGCTTTCCGTACCGGCCCATTGGGTAAAATCGTCAGGTTCAGGCTGAAGCAGACGGAAGCCGTGTTGATTCCCCTGCATTTCCAGCCAGCCCTGCGCAGCCTGCTGCTGTAATTCCCACCATTTTTCCGGCTCTACGCCGTTCGCTTTAGCCTGGTGCTTTGCATTCATCATGACATCGCTACGTTTGCCATTACGTGTAATCACCGGATTAGCGCGTAACTGAAAATCAAGCACCAGCCCCTCGGTCAACTGAGGGCTAAATGATTTAGTTTCAACCAGAAACAGAGCGTGCTGCGTTAACGGCGGCGTCGCTGAGAGCATAAAAAAGCCGCCACGCTCTTCCTGACGGAACAAAAACTGGCGCTCTTTCTGTTCAGGAAAGAGCTGCCATAGCCACTGGTGGCTGGCGTAAGGCCGGGCTGAATCCCATTTTTTCAACATTTCCGGCTGTAGATTATTAAACCGGAGCTGGATACGAGACAGGAACATTAGGCTCTCCCCTGCAGTGGCCCGCTAAAACGGGTATAGCTACTAAACTGCCAGCGCTGGCGGCTTACAGGCTGATTATTGCTACGCTGCTTTTGCTGCCAGGTCAGACTGACTTCATTTGGGTCATCCCAGTAACAAACGCCTGCGCTTAAGATAGAGCCATTTAATTCCACCGGGCATATCTCCTGCCTCGCCTGGATAAAGACGTCCTTTAAATCACCGCGCATTAAACGAGGCGCCAACGGTAATGCTAAAGGACAGGACTTACGTCCAAGATAGAGAGGGAAATGTGGGGTCAATAACGCCTCGAGCAGTACCGGCAGCGTGCATGGTGCTCCGGGTGTCGCGCTTAATGCCACGTGCCAGTAGCCGTCGCAGCGATACTCCCGCTGCGAAATCAGCGTTCCGATCTCATCGGGGGCAAGTCTAAGTTCATCCCGACGGGTGTAGTAACGATACTTTTTGTTTTCTCGCGGCGCACTTACGGTGTGATAGTCCCGAAGCCATCGTTCCTGAGAAGACAGCGCGTGCACGGCCAGATGGTAATGCTGATTAAAATTATTCAGCCGCTCTTCTTCTTCCCGCCGAATACCCAGCGCTGCGGCAAGCAATCCCAGCAAGGCAGATCGCGTTGGAACTGTCGCCGAAGGACGGATTTCTCCGGGGGCTTCTTCGCCCCACGATGCCAGGGGCGCATACAGTTGGAAAACCAAATATTCCTTCATCATTCATCCTTACTGGCTAACAAAGGCCAGTAATTCCGCCAGCGTCCCTTCACTTTCCTGCACGTTCAATTCTTTATAATTGTCAGTACAGTTCCCATATACGCTATTAAAGCTGTCACGCTGCTGCTTTAAGCGGGTAATAGCCGCCGTAATTTGATCGGCATCGCGTACCGGCTGGAAAAATGCCGCAGCCAAAGAGCGCGGCTGTTTTTTACCGATTTCAGCCAGTGCATAGGAAGCATAAGCTCGAGAGGCAAAGCTATTTTGTTTCCCGGTTGGAGAAACCGTAAGCGCCGTTTCGGTCAGTGCCGCAATCGCACGTTTCGCCAGTTCCTCATTACCACCAAGGTTTTCCACCAACAAATCGCGGCTGATGCAGATATAGGTATAGAAAAGCGCCGAAGCAAAACCCTGCTCACCCATATGACCGGAACCGGCGTCTTCTTTATTGTTCAGATCGTCAACGGCGGTGAAAAAATCAGATTCAATGGTCACCGCGCTCACCCCTAATGCATGAGAAACCTGACAGGCAGCTTCGACGTTGAACTCCGGCGTTGACGCCAGCATACGGCCAAATAGCGCCATATCTACGCTACGCTGCTCCTTCCTGAGCAGCTTAACTTCTTCTTCACTGGGTTCACGCTTATCGGCAATTAGCGTATCAACCAGCTGTTTAATTAACGTAATTTCGTGATGGCTGACATGAACAATTTGTTCAATTTCGAGGTTTTTTTCATCGGGCGCATTTTTATCATTTTTCAGCTTACCGAATTGAGCAGCAATTTTTTCTGCCGCCCCTTTCGCCACCTTCGCCGCGATACCGCCGGCAATCATCGGCCGGAAAACGTAATCCACGCCAATTCGTCGGGAACGCTTGCCGATGAAACCATCCAGCGCTTCTTCAAAGGTGTCAGATACGCGCCAGGCTCGCTTCAGGCTTTGCGATGAAACGCGCAGCCGCTCCACGCCGCCCATATAGGCTGTTTTAGGTCTACCTGATTCATCGCGGTTCAGGTTAGCAGGCGCGTAGGCGGTTAATAAATGCAGTTGAATAAAGGTGGTCATCGTTAAATCCTTCTAAAAATGATTATTTGCTATATGACGCAGAAAGATATTCATTCGCCCAACGGATGCGATTGCGCTCAAAGGGGTCACGGGGTTCAGACTGATGCTCTTCTCGCCTTTGCCACTCTTCCATCCACAAAAAAATACTGTCGGCCAGCGATAGGACATTAACCCCTTCATGACCACGAATCGTCACCGCGTGGATTAACAGCTGACAAAACGTTTCCGGATCGGAAGCCTTTTGCAAACGTTCAAAACGTAGAGTAGAAACGCACGGCGTCGAGCCGTTGAGTTTTTCCCCCAGCTGCGCGGCAAAGCTTGTTTTTTCATTATGCTTCTTGATATGTGCAGCGATGCTGGCAAACAGCGCCAGCGCCATTTCATCAAGGGGTTGCAGCGGCATATGTTCAAGAAGAGAGTGACGAAGTGCGCCGTATCCTTCACACATCATTGCGCCGTAGGGCGGCTCCATTCTTTTCAGCTCCGCCCGCCAGGCTCGTCCGTTAATGCGCTGATTCTCCTGAGTCGAGTAGCGCTCAGATAATGCGGAAAACCAGTTAATCAGCGCTTTTTGTGCTTTGGGATTGGTGATTCTGCGCAATGCCGCAGTATGACTATTCAGCATGTTCAAGCTCCTCTTATTATCCAACCAGCGCCAGTACATCCTTATACGCTTTATGTTTACGATAGCCGCTCTCAAGCTCCTGCCGCGCCTTCAGCTGACGGAGCAGGATATCGTCCGGACTATCGGCGTCAGTGAGGATTTCACGGTCAAAAACGTTAAAGAGATAGGCGTGTAATTCACGCTCCCATGCTTTCACCGCGAGATGAGTCGACGTCTCTTGACGTAATGAATCAACCGCCAGTACACCTTGCAACGTTCGAAAAGCAGACTCAGTTTCCTGCCAAAAGGCGATATCTATCATGCTGAAGTCAACTTTGGCTTCTTTTGGACTGGCAAATCTGGCGCTTTTTAGTGCATTTCTCAGTAATGCCAGCGCCTCTGAAGCCAGTACCAGTACTTTATTGAGCGCTTCCAGAAATTGTTCCGCATGAGAGGTGCTGATTAACGGAACGCGGTGCTGGTACCAGCAGCGAGCTTTGGCATTATCCATGTCCCATGCAAAGCACCACAGTCCGATATTTTTCTGTTGACTGGCAGAGCGGACCACCTTTGCAGGCTGCATTTTGTTAAATTTATCCTCACGTTCGAGAATAAGCCCCAGCCAGTCTTTATAGCTGACGCCGCCCGGCTGCCCTTTTAATGCCAGCCAGGGGGAGGAAGAGTCTTTTAGCGCCTGCCGATAGGGGGAGAATGGATGCCGCCAACCGTCATACTGAACGCCATAGTTTTTTGCGCGCATTTGCCGTAACAGCAAATCATGTTCCTCACCGCATAAATCACAGCTCCCCGCCTCAGTATGGGTGAAATCGAGCTCAATCCGTCGCGGCATTCCCCAGTAAGCCTGCAAAGGATGCGCATTCTCCGGCGTTACCACATTGCCTGCTTTTTCACTGGTCCTGGTCGGCGCAAGCCAGGGGAAAATCAGCGGGAACTGCGCTGACGTCGGTGCGTTCTCCTCGGGTAAAACGTTGAGCCAGAGCTTTCGCCAGAGCGGAAACTTATCTTCTTCTTGCGGGACCACCAGCGTGGTTAGCGGTCCACCGCCGCGCATTCCGACCCGATATCCCGCGCCACCGGCCGGAGAGTTAGTTTGCACCGCAAACAGGGCAATGGCCGCACAGTGGGGACATATTCGTTCAACGCGACCTCGTTTAACAAAATGATCTTTATTGAGCTTTAGCGTATTGCCGCCAGGCGCATCAATCAGCAGCCCGGCAATAGTGCTATATTCAGTATCAAGAGGATCGTAACTTTGTAGAAAGGAAGGTTTTTGCTCGCCGAACTGCAGAGCGGGAGAGAGGACACGCAGTGCGCGCTGCCATTCTTCAGGTTCAATACCTTCATTCCAGATATCCCCCCAGTCTTCTTTATCTTCAGGGGCAATAGCACATTGCATGATACCTATCAACATTTGCCATGCTGCCCCCTGAAAATCAGCCCGAGGAAACGCGAGATCCTGAATTCTGTTATCCAGAATATCGCATAGTGCAACTTTCGTTTTTTCTCCGTCGGAGAAAAGGACAGGAAGCCATTTTTCCGTACTCAAATCCATAGAGTTACTCCTGTAAAACTGGCATTCAGCAGAACCAACCATTTATTGAAGGAGAGAAAAGGATTGGCTCCCAGCCCAACATTTGGGTAGAAAACATCGTAGCCAAGTTTTCGGATTCCATCAATAATAAAGCAAGAAGTCACTTATAATAAATAAGCCTGATTTTTAATGTTGCTATCATTACGCTCATGTTTATTTCAATGACAATAATTAACAAAAACGAATATCTCGCATTTCCAATGTGCAAATGGTTAACTCGTCAGCAGGAGTAAAAAGTGTCTGCTGGAGGTGAAAAATTGTTGTCCTCATAGCCAGTAAGCTATAATCTTGCTATAGCTTACTGGCTATGAGGGATCGCAATGTGGGACATAGAAACGACGGACGCTTTCGATGAGTGGTTTGCGGCACAGACGGGTACGCTGCAGGAAGACATGCTGGCCGCTATGGTGATTTTATCTGAGTATGGCCCACAGTTAGGCAGGCCGTTTGCAGATACCGTGAATGATTCTGCTTTTCCGAACATGAAAGAATTGCGCGTACAGCATCAAGGCAACCCAATCCGAGCCTTCTTTGCGTTTGATCCTTCCCGCCATGGCATCGTGCTATGCGCCGGAGACAAAACGGGGTTGAACGAAAAGAAATTTTACAGAGACATGCTCAGGCTTGCCGATAATGAATACCGTAAGCACCTGAATAAATGAGGATTTACTATGGCTACCCTTAAAGAACTGATGGCTAAGCAAAGTCCAGAAAGCCGGGAGCGTATTGCCGAAAAAGTGGAAGAACTTCGCCAGACGATCGCTTTAAACATGCTTAGGGAAGAGCTGAATATTTCTCAAACGGAGCTGGCGGCGGCAATGGGCGTTAAGCAGCCAACGGTCGCAAAAATGGAGCAGGCAGATAACGATCCCCGCCTGTCGACCCTGAAACGTTACGTCACCGCTCTGGGCGGCGAACTCAGTATTGACGTGAAGCTCCCAACGGGCAAAAGGGTCGCATTTCACCTCTGAAAAAATGCAGCGAGGCTGGCTTTCAGGCTAACTCACCAGATAAATTGAACTGCCAGCCAGCCCTGCAGCTTTGTCCTGGAAATCAAAAGATGATGACTGAAAGCCCGCAGTATCTCCGCTATTGGGGAAAAACAGCAAAAAAAACCGATAGCAGGCATAATGCCTATCACCTCCTGGCATACCATTGCCTTGACGTCGCAGCCTGCGGATATCTCATCGTCAAAAACAATATCTTTAACACCAGAGATATATTAAAAGAGTGTGGCATCAGCGGGACAGATGCAGAAAACTGGATCGTCTGGCTCTTTGCCAGTCACGACATTGGAAAATATGCTCGGGGCTTTCAAAAATATGCACTATTCCCGGACTCACCGTTAGTTCCTCCTATTAATAGTATTTCAGCCTTTGAACGTCACGATTCTTTAGGCTTTTATTTATGGGGAAAATTACTTGAAGCATGGTCTGAAGGTAATAATGAAATTATTCCAGGTATTCCCCTGGAGAATCGTTCAAGTTTCAAAAGCGCCTTAAATATATGGATGCTCGTTAGCACCGGCCACCACGGAATCCCCCCTGATACGCTAAAAAATAGCAGCCCTTTGGCATTCAGCGATGAGGATATTGCGGTAGCAACGTATTACCTGGAAACATTAAGCCAGCTATTTTCCTTTACGCTGCCTGCGGAATGGAAAGTCAAAGCGGGAAGAAAACGCTTAAAACAGCACAGCTGGTTTTTTGCTGGCATAGTCACCATCGCCGACTGGATGGGCTCGGATGAAACACAATTTCCGCCGCTCAGCAGCCCCATGCCTTTAGAAGACTACTGGCCCCTTGCCTACGAAAAAGCTCAACGAGCCATCCTCAAAATCCCGCAGCGGTCACAACATAGCCGCTATCAGGACCATCAGGCTCTCTTCCCGTTTATTCATACTCTTACGCCTCTCCAGCAGCGAGCAAGTACGCTGGATATCTCTGCGCCGGGTCCGCAGTTGGTCATTCTGGAGGATGTTACCGGGGCAGGTAAAACCGAAGCGGCGTTAATCCTGACGCATCGTTTAATGTCCGCCAATAAGGGGCACGGACTCTACGTTGGCCTGCCGACAATGGCGACCGCAAACGCCATGTATCAACGCCTGACAGGAGCTTATCACGCGCTGTTTGCCAAAGATGCCAGGCCATCGCTGATGCTGGCACACGGCGGCCGACAGATGTCGGATGCATTCCGACAGTCGGTCTGGCAACCATCGGGGGAAACGGCTGAAGATTATTCTCGCGACGATGGCAACGCCGCCGGTGAATGCCATATCTGGTTTGCCGATTCGCGGAAAAAAGCGCTGCTGGCGGAAGTGGGGGTTGGAACCTTAGATCAGCTATTAATGGCCGTCATGCCCTTCCGCCACCAGTCGCTACGCCTGCTCGGAATGCGCGACAAGATTTTGCTGCTGGATGAAGTTCATGCCTACGATGGCTATATGGTGAAACTGCTGGAAGGGTTGCTCCAGTTCCATGCCGCCCAGGGCGGAAGCGCTATCATTTTAAGCGCAACGCTCCCTGCCGCTTTACGGGAGAAATTGCTCAACGCATTTAACAAAGGTGCGGGATTTGCCGCTATCGAAACGAGCAGCGATGCGGGCTACCCATGGTTAAGCCATCTATCTTCCACAGGGCTGACAGAAGAAGCGCTCACGACACGCCAGGAGGTTCAGCGCACCGTCATCGTTAGCTGGATCCAGCAACGTAGGGAAGCGTTGGAAATTATTTATCGTGCAGTCGAAGCCGGGCAATGCGTATGTTGGATCCGTAATACGGTTGATGAAGCACGCGAAACTTATCAGCAGCTGTTGCATGAAAAGCGCATCCCTGAACAGGACCTGCTACTTTTCCACAGCCGCTTCGCCTTTGCCGATCGTATTGCCATTGAGAATAAAACCCTCGGCTGGTTCGGCAAAGATGCGCCAGTTTCAGCGCGGCGAGGAAAAGTATTGATAGCCACTCAGGTTGTCGAACAAAGCCTCGATCTGGATTTTGACTGGATGATCTCGGATCTGGCGCCAATAGATTTATTGATCCAGCGCGCCGGTCGTCTTCAGCGCCACATCCGCACTGCCGGTGGGGAACGCAAAGCGATACTGCCCGATGAACGTCAGCCACCGATACTGCATATTTTAGCGCCAGAATGGCAGGAACAGGCCGGTCAGGGTTGGCTGGGACAAGAGCTGCGAGGAACCGGCTTCGTTTATTCCGACCACGCCTGCTTATGGCGTACGCAGGCGCTGCTGCGTCAATATGGCGAAATCAGGATGCCGGAAAATGCCAGGGCATTGGTCGATGGCGTCTATGAACAGAAAATTCCTGCCCCGGCCAGCTTACAGGCACTTTCTGACGTCGATTTCGGCAAGGTGTTGAGCCAACGTTCCGTCGCAACGCAAAATCTACTACGCCACGATATCGGCTACGATCGGGAGGCCAGCGATTTTTTATGGGATAAAGATCGGGAGTTTTCAACCCGCTTGGGCGAAGAGAGCGTTGATATCTACCTCGCCTGGCTGGATGAAGAAAATGAGCTGCATCCTGTCGTGATGGAGGGCGACTTCCGCTGGGAAATGAGCCGATTATCGGTACGTCTGTCGTGGTGGAAAAAGAACTCGGCAGGATTTTTACTTCTCGGCGAGGAGGCGCTTGAACGATTTCGGAAGAAACAACATCGCCCGTCCGCGCAGGTGGTGCTGGTATCATCAGAGGGCGAAGCGAGTTATTACAGTAAACGGGAGGGGCTGGCTAGCAATATCCCTGGGTAAAATATTCCCGGAAGCGGCGCGATGCGCCGCCCGGGGATTTTCTCAACCTTCGTGCAGCCCGCACTCGCGCTTCAGACCAAAGAAACGCGTCTCTTCTTCCGCCATCCCCGGTTCCCATTTGCGGGTGGTGTGGGTATCCCCTACCGAAAGGTATCCCTGTTCCCACAGCGGATGATAGGTGAGGCCGTGCTTCTGCAGATATTGATAGACGGTGCGGTTATCCCAGTCGATGATTGGCAGCACCTTAAAGACCCCGCGCTGAATGGCCAGCACCGGGAGCGTGGCGCGGCTACCGGACTGTTCCCGACGGAGTCCCGCAAACCAGGTTTGCGCGTTCAGCGCTTCCAGGGCCCGGTTCATCGGTTCGACTTTGTTGATCTCATTGTATTTTTCAATGCCTTCAACGCCCTGCTCCCACAGCTTACCGTAGCGTGCTTCCTGCCAGGCGGCGCTCTCCTTCGCCCGATAGACCTTCAGGTTCAACTTGAGCTTATCCGTTAACTCGTCGATAAACCGATAGGTTTCCGGGAACAGATAGCCGGTATCGGTCAGAATGACCGGAATATCCGGCCGTACCTGATTAACCAGATGCAGGCTCACCGCCGCCTGAATACCAAAGCTTGAAGAGAGCACGTATTCGCCCGGAAGGTTTTCCAGCGCCCACGCAACGCGCGCTTCCGCGCTCAGCTTTTCCAGCTGGCTGTTGGTTTCCGCCAGTTGCAAAATGCGATCGACCTTCGGTAATTCGTTAAGGACGTGTAGATCGAGTACGGACATAAAGACCTCATTTGCCTGTTCTGCCGGGCGTACTGCATTTGCCCGGCCTACAAAACCAGTACCCGATAAGCTTAGCGCTTCCGGGCGATGCCGGGCTTATTCCCAGAAATCACGGGCTGGGTCGAGCACCGGGCGAATGATGCCCGCACGCACCGTAAAGTCGCCGAAGCCTTCAC
>OFCH01000520.1_pt1 | contig 12426 bp, 8 predicted proteins | sample 1520771 | NCBI WGS metagenome assembly OFCH01 (sample SAMEA2699034, study PRJEB24076) | metagenome | biome: Human gut stool | place: Spain | collected 2012-10-23 | reverse complement strand
AATTTTTCAAAAAGGATTACTACAAATGAGTTTCAATAATTGATCGTGTAAACTTCTCCTGCCAGCTCGTAGATTTCTTGGGTTAGGCGCTCCAAGACTGCTTCGTTTTCCACCTGCATATCTTGTAGGGTCTGGCGTTCCACCTTGATCCCTGCAATTTCCATCTTGGCCAAAACAGCTGCTAGTGGTTGCTCCATATCATAGAGCAGATCTAGTTGGTCGTGAGCTTTTAGTTGCTCCGTCATAGGCTCTTCCGTGTCTAGTAGAACAGCGACTTTTCGTGCCAAATGCTCTAATAGGACCGCCTTTTCTGGAATAGCTTTTTTGGCTCCCTTGCCATAAACGACTTCGTCCAACGGCAGCGCAATCTGACTATAGAGATTCGCAATGGTTGAAATTTCATTGTCCTCTACGGTCGACAAGAGATACTTGGCCAATCGACTATCAAAGGCCGGCTTTTGCAGGGTGATATTCAAGTGGCTGAGCAAGACCTTGGCCCGCTTGAAGTCATAAACCTTGAGGGGCGTTTTTTCGAGAAATTCTTTGAAAATCGGTGTTTGTAAAAGATCAGTATCTGTACTCGCGTAGAGCTGACCTTTGGTCCCCCATGCGAAACCGATGATGGGTTCTGTATGGTAATTGTCCCCAAACATCTCAAAATGGAAGAAACTATCTTCTGTGAGCATATCGGGAGTAACCTGCTCTACTTCTGTATAGTTAATAGCTACAGGAGCCACTTCTTCTCTACTGAGATCCAAGGCCTGACGGAGTTGCTTGAAGCCCATCTCCTCATAAAACTTGGCAAGATTTTCTAGATGAGGACCCGTATAGGTGATGTCATCCAGACCGATCTCAATGGGCGCATTGGTATCGATGGTCGCAAGAGTCTTGGATAGGTAGGCCTGCTCCTTGTCGTTGATGAGGTTTTCCTTCATCTTAGAAGCCTTCATCTCGTCAATATGCTGGTAGAGCCCGTCGAGAGAACCGTACTCTAGGAGCAGTTTGATCCCTGTTTTTTCTCCAATCTTGGTAACACCCGGGATATTATCCGACTTATCTCCCATCAAAGCCTTGAGGTCGATGAATTGATCGGGTGTCAGCCCCATCTTTTTTTTCAGATAGGCTGGGGTAAAGGCTTCAAACTCTGCCACCCCTTTTTTGGAAATCTCAACCACCGTATTGTCATCTGTCAGCTGGATCAAGTCCTTATCCCCAGAAACGATGGTCACATCAAATGGGACAGCAGATGTTTCTGCCATCTTATCCAGCGTCCCAATAATATCATCTGCTTCATACTGGGCTAGCTCATAATGACGAATACCTAGATGGTCTAATTGCTCCCGAATGAAAGGGAACTGCTCGCGGAATTCATCCGGTGTCTTTGCCCGCCCCCCTTTGTAGTCGGCGTACATCTCCGTCCGAAAGGTCGTTTTTCCTGCGTCAAAGGCAACGAGGACATGGGTTGGTTGGATGCGCTCCAAGAGATGGCTCAACATGAGATTGAATCCGTAAACTGCATTGGTATGCAACCCATTGGCATTTTTGAAGCGATCAATTTGATGATAAAGTGCGAAAAAGGCACGAAAAGCGACGGAAGAGCCGTCGATGAGTAGTAATGTATTCTTTTTTTCCATAGGCCTATTATACCACGAATGACAAGGTCTCTGGTACATAAAAACTCTACCCTTTCGGGTAGAGCCTTCTTTAGGAGTTTCTTATGAAATATGAAAAGACCTGTTTATTCGCCGTAACAAGATCCTTGTTGTGGCAATTTCTTAAAGCGTTTTGGATAATTGACTGAGATTTTCATTTTCTGTACCTCATTTCTTATTTGATGAATAGAGTATACAAGAGAAACCTAAACGATTCCTTATAGAAAACTTCAAGAAAACTAAAAGCTAAGGCGCAAAACACGCGGTTGTTTTTTGTTGCAAGCTGGTAATTGAAGATGGAGCCCTTGGTCATCTTGGCTCCAAGAAAGGGGCTGACTTTCTCCAAGGAGCTCTACCTGCCGAATACGCGCATGAAGGATTCTCGGTTGCTTGAGATCATAGGCGAGAGACGGCAAGGTCAGCTCTTCTGTCCGTCCACTTGGTTCTAGCTGGATAGCATAAAGCAGGCCTTCACGCGTAGTATAGCGGAAATCTTGGTTGGTATAGAGTGGCGCTTGCCCATCTGAGAAGGAACCTTCCTGGGCCTCGGTCGGTCCGTCCGATGACACCCGCCAAGGCCGGCTCTGATAAATGGCTTCTCCGTTTACCGCCAGCCAATCCCCGATCTCTGTAAGGATGTCTTGATCTTGCTCAGGGATGGTGCCATCTGCCTTGGGTCCAATATTGAGCAGAAGATTGCCATTTTTTGAGACCACATCAACCAGATTTTGTAGCAATTCCTTACTGGTCTTATATTTTAAGTTCTTGGTATAACACCAAGCATTACGCGCAATCGCGGTATCCATTTGCCATGGAAAAGCTTGGGTGTCACCGTAGCTGCCACGCTCCATCTCACTAATTCCTGAACCAAAAGGAAGAGCATCCTGTTTGTAACAAACCGCAACTTCCCTGCCTTCTTGCGCGGCCAAATTGTAATAATAAGCCAAAAAGCGCATCAAATAGGGACGGAAGCTCTCATGCTGGATCCACCAGTCAAAATAAAGAAGCTCTGGCTGGTAGTCCCGCACCAGTTCGCAAGTCCGCAAGAGCCAGTCCTCCAAAAACTCTTCACTTGGATAGGGTTTGGAGGTGAGATCAAAATGATCCTTCGGTTCTGGCTCTGCTGGCCAATAAAGGCTATCTCTTGGCACTTCTTGCGGAATATCACTATCAAACTCCTTGCCATGTGAAAAGAAAAACTGGTGCTCCGCCCGGTGAGAGGAGGCACAGAAGTGGAGACCACGTTTTTCTGCTTCCACCCTCAGTTCTCCTAAGACATCTCGTCTCGGCCCCATTTCTAAGCTATTATAAGGCGAGAGAGTAGAGGCATACATCTGAAACCCATCGTGGTGCTCCGCAACTGGGAAAAGATACTGGGCCCCCGCCTTTTGAAAGAGATCCAGCCAAGATGCAGGGTCAAATCGAGCCGCTGTAAAGAGAGGAATGAAATCCTTGTAGCCAAAGTTAGCCTGATCTCCAAAATGCTCTCGATGATAGTCATAGCAAGGGTGACCTTGAATGTACATGTTTCGTGAATACCACTCTGACCAAAAGGCCGGCACACTATAAACACCCCAGTGAATAAAGATCCCAAACTTGGCATCCCGATACCAGTTTGGACAAGTATGGCGACTAAGCGAGGCCCAAGTTGCTTCAAATGGTCCTGACTGGATAACCCGCTCAATCTCTTCCAGACTTATCATTGTCTTTTCCTCATTTCTTGTTACTACCTCTATTGTAACCCGAAACCCTCATTTGTAAAAGAAAAGGAGAGCTTTTTTAGATCAAGATGCATTTTTTACCTTCTTGCAAGAAAAAGAGCTTGAACCGTTTTTTCTCACAAAAAAAGCCGCCTGATTGGGCGACTTTTAGGGAGATTATTATGAAAAAGAAAAGTTTTAGGATTTTTCTAAACAAAGTTAGGAGGTCTTTGTTTATGCTTCTATTATAGCGGACATTTCTTAAAGAAAGCTTACGACTTTGTTTCAAAATGAGAACAATCTTTTTACAGATTCTTTTCAAGGCTTAAAACACTTGGGATATCCCGTAAAGTTTTCATCTGGTGATTGCCTTCATAGTCAGATGTCAAGAAATTGATACTCTGAATCTGGCTATTTCTTGCAAAATCAATATCCAGACTCCGATCCCCAATATAGTAGGTATTTTCTGGCTCCAACCCGTACTTCTTCATCAGATACATGGCAGCTTCTGGGTCAGGCTTGCGGGCAAAACCACTTTGACTGGTCAAAATCTCTGTAAAAAAGGATTCCAAGCCCAAGTCCCGCAGGATGACAAAGGCATTCTCTCCCTTATGGGTATAGACAAACTGCTCGATCCCCGCATCCTTCGCCCAGGATAGGACATCACGCGCCCCATCCATCAGGACAACCTGGGCATTTTTCTCTGCTAGACTTTCTGCCCGGCGATGATTTAAGTCGGTCACATCCAGTTGATGCTCCTCCGCCACCACTACTAAAAGATCCTGAACCGAATACTTCAAGATGTAATCTTTAATGCTGGCTCGATCAAACGGAAGCTGGTAATAGGCATAGGTCTCCTCAAGACCTGCTAAAATAGCATCATAGGAATCTAGCAAGGTTCCATCCAAATCCCAAATAAAAGCTCGTTTTGTCATGTTCTCTCTCCTACTTTTCGTCGATAAAGCTGACTCAAAAATAGCCAGCGAAAGCCATTATCTAGTAGCGTTCCCGTCCAAACTCCTGGAAGACCAAAACCAAAGGTTACTCCAAGCAGATAACCGGCTCCAATTCGAATGACCCACATGCCAATGGTTGTGGCATAAAATGGTAATTTCCCATTTCCCAAGCCTTGCCAGACAGCTGTATAGATGACCGTTCCCGCTGTAAAGGGTGTCCCCAACAAAGAAAAGAGAACAACAGATAGGCTAGCTTCCACAGCTTTCGTATCTTGTGTGTAGAGCTGGGTCAGAAGAGTGCCCCCCAAAAATATTCCCAAGGCAATAGGCAACATCAACACGAAGGACAGCCAGTAAGACTGCTTTCGAAGGCGATCAATCTGCTCCAGATTCCCTTCACCGAGGCTCCGCGCTACGAGCATGACCGTCGCTGTGGCCACTCCAAATACGGGCATATAGTTGAATTGGGTCAAGGTCTCTCCGATAGCATTGCCCGCGACTGCTTCCGTCCCAAAAGCGACGACGATCGCGATAATCACCACATCTCCAGCCCGCATCATCAAGCGCTCTCCGGCAGCTGGAAGCGCTAAGTCTAAAAGCTTGCGATCCAACCCCCACCGAAGGGGAGCAAAGGGTAGCCGGACTTTTTGCCACAAGAGAAAGACACCGATCAAGCGGGCTAGCACAGTCCCCAAAGCTGCTCCGACAATGCCCCAACCAAAGAGGAAAATAGCCACAGAAGAGAACAGAGCATTTAAAACATTGGTCAACAAGCTGACATACATGGGAAGACGTGGATTGTTTGCCACCCGAACCAGCGAGCCCAGGGTCGTCATCAATCCTAAGAGAACAATGGTCCCGCCGACCAAGGAAAGGTAAATCCCCCCACTGTCAGCGACTGCTGCTTCGGTCCCCAAGAGCGAAATCATCTGACGACCAAAGAGGAGCGACACTCCCCCTAAGAGAGCACTCACCAACAAGGTCACTTTCAATGACTCTGTTGCATGGTAGGCAATCGCTTCTTGATTTTTTTCGCCCAGGCTTTTAGACATGACACTGGCAACTGCCGCACCCAGTGCCAAAAAGATGGCTTGATAGATGGTGATGATATTCCCTGCGACGGACACACCTGAGATAGCAATCAAGCCCAGGTGCGCGACTAAATAAGAGTCCACCATGCCCATCAGCATTTGTAAGAAATTTTCACCCATGGCAGGAAGGGCGATGTTTACGATTTTTTTGTATGAATGCATGCGTATAGAAAAGAGCCAAACGGCTCTTTTGATCTTTCTAATAAGGAGAATTACAGTCCCAAGTAGTCTTCTACTGCTGCTTGCATATCTTGGGCTGCAACGCTGGTGCGATGGCGAACCGGTGCAGTTTCCAGACCGTCTACGGCCGGTGGTACAGGAACACCTGAGAGTGTGTGTAATTTAGCCAAGGCTTCAAAATCGCCTAAACCTGTCTCGCCCGTCACCGCTTCTACTGCTACAACTGGGAACTTATAAGGACTAGCTGTAGAGGCAATGACTGTTTTAGCAGCATCCCCTGTTTGGCTAAGGTATTTTTGATAAACGGCTGATGCAACAGCTGTATGAGGGTCTTCGATGTAATCAGACGTTTCATAGACCCGCTTGATCTCTGCAGCAGTTTCGGCTTCATCTGCGTAGGCAGCCGCAAACAAATCTAAGATATCTGCATCAAAGGAGGACAGTTGGTACTCACCTGTTGCAACGAGGCTTTCCATCAACTCTTTGGTCTGTGGAGCATCATTGCCTAGCAAGTGGAAAATCAAACGTTCCAAGTTTGAAGAAACCAAAATATCCATTGATGGACTAGTGGTCACCTTGAACTCACGTTTCTTATCATAGACATGTGTTTTGAAGAAGTCTGTCAAGACATTGTTCTCGTTTGATGCACAGATCAATTTCCCAACTGGAAGACCGATTTGTTTGGCATAGAAAGCTGCCAAGATATTTCCAAAGTTTCCTGTTGGCACGGTGAAGTTGACTTTTTCTCCCGCTGTGATTTGGTCTGTCTTGACCAATTGCGCGTAGGCGTATACGTAATAGACAACCTGAGGCACCAAACGGCCAATGTTCATGGAGTTAGCTGATGAAAATTGCATCTTGTTGGCTGCTAATTTTTCACGAAGGGCCACATCATTGAACATGTGCTTGACGTTGGTCTGAGCATCGTCAAAGTTTCCATCGATGGCGATCACATAAGTATTGTCCCCCGTTTGAGTGGTCATTTGCAATTCTTGCACCTTGCTGACACCGTCTTTTGGATAAAAGACGATGATCTCTGTTCCTGGAACATCGGCAAAACCGGCCATAGCAGCTTTTCCTGTATCACCAGAAGTCGCTGTCAAGATGACAATCTTGTTTTCCAGACCGTGCTTTTTAGCTGCTGTTGTCATGAAGTAAGGCAAGATCGACAAAGCCATATCCTTAAAGGCAATGGTGGAGCCGTGGAAAAGTTCCAAGTTGTATTGCCCATCGAGTTTGACAAGCGGAGCAATAGCCGGGGTGTCAAACTTGCTGTCATAGGCATGAGAAATACAGTAGTCTAACTCTTCTGCTGTAAAGTCATCCAAAAAGGCGGACAAAACAAGCTTAGCCACTTCTTGGTAAGAAGCTTCTTTGAGGGTATCAAAATCCAGCTCCACTTGAGGATAAGAGACTGGAGTAAACAAACCGCCATCTGTCGCTAATCCTTGAAGGATGGCTTGACTAGCTGTTACAGTATTTTTTTCATCTCGTGTTGATTGGTAAACTAATGTCATGAGGGATTCATTCCTTTACTTGTTATCTTCTCATTATATCATAAAAGGCTTGAAAATTTATTGGCTTTTCACCAAATGTTCGGAATTGTTGCTCTTAGAAGGCAGAAAATCTGGACCTTTTTTTAACACACAGAAAGAGCAAGCTATAGGCTTGCTCTTTTTTATGCTAATCCTAATTCAACTAAAACGACTTGGAAGTCTTTCTTCAAGCTTTCAAGAGCTACCGTTACTTCTTGACGAGTTTGGTTGTTTTTCACAGTTACTTGACCACTTTCAACCTCGCTACTTCCTAGAGTAATCAAAGCTTTGGCCGCAAAGACATCTGCAGACTTAAATTGGGCCTTAAGCTTGCGTCCGAGGTAGTCGCGTTCGGCCTTGAAACCTTGAAGACGAAGAGCTTGTACCAAACTAAGCGCCGCTTCATTGGCCTCATCTCCTAGGACGGCGATATAGGCATCTAAGCCGGTCTCGATTGGTAAGGCTACACCTTTCTTTTCAAGAATAAGAAGGATCCGTTCCACACCGATACCAAATCCAAAACCAGCTGTCGCAGGGCCACCGAAGTATTCCACCAAGCCATCATAGCGACCACCCGCACAGACTGTCAATTCATTGCCTTCAATCTCTGTAATGAACTCAAAAATCGTGTGGTTGTAGTAATCCAAACCACGCACCATGTTGGTATCGATGACGTAGGCCACCCCCAAGTCTTCCAACATCCGACGAACTGCATCAAAATGTGCTTGGCTTTCTTCGTCTAGATAGTCTAGGATGGAAGGAGCTTGCTCAACCGCCACCTTGTCTTCTTTTTCTTTTGAATCCAAGACACGAAGCGGATTTTCTTCTAAGCGACGTTGGCTGTCCTTAGACAATTGATCCTTCATTGGCAAGAGGTAGTCGATCAAGGCTTGACGATAGGCTTTGCGACTGGCTGGGCTTCCCAAGGTGTTCAAGTGCAAGGTCACATTGTCAATCCCTAATTCTTTCAGGAATTGCGCTGCCATAGCAATGGTTTCGACATCCGTTGCTGGATTGCTCGATCCAAAGCATTCTACTCCAATTTGGTGGAATTGACGCAAGCGGCCTGCTTGAGGACGTTCGTAGCGGAACATTGGGCCCATGTAATAAAATTTACTTGGTTTTTGCACTTCAGGCGCAAAGAGTTTATTTTCTACATACGAGCGGACAACAGGAGCTGTTCCTTCAGGACGAAGCGTGATATGCCGGTCTCCCTTGTCATAGAAGTCATACATTTCCTTAGTGACAATATCCGTCGTATCTCCAACTGAACGGCTGATGACTTCATAATGTTCGAAGATGGGCGTGCGGATTTCTTCATAATTGTAGCGCGCAAAGACCTTGCGGGCAAAGCCTTCTACATATTGCCACTTGGCTGATTCTCCAGGAAGGATATCCTGGGTTCCCTTTGGTTTTTGTAATTTCATGTCTTCTTCCTTTGTCTTACTTTTCCCTCTATTTTACCATAAATCGTAAGAGAAATGGAGGCTGGACTGTCTTAGCTATCGTCTCTGCCTATAAATTCTCTTGCTCTTCTTGCCTTATGGCCTGAATTATGAGAAAATGGAAACCAGTAATATTGAAAGGAACTTACCATGAGAGAGGATATCAAAATCAATGACCGCGCCCTAGCACTGGAGAAGTCACTCATTGAAAAATTGGAGCTGGTGTTTGATACAGATGTTGAATTAGATGTCTATAACCTAGGACTGATCTACGAGATCCATCTAGATGAAGCCGGCACTTGCAAGGTGGTCATGACCTTTACCGATACGGCTTGTAGTTGTGCCGAGAGCCTTCCGATCGAAATTGTTTCGCGCCTCAAGGAAATCGATGGAATCGAAGAAGTCAAAGTCGAAGTGACCTGGTCGCCCGCCTGGAAAATCACGCGCATCAGCCGATATGGCCGCATCGCACTTGGACTCCCACCACGATAAGAACTCTGTCTTTGCCTGCATCAAAAAAACGAGGAAGCTCGACGCTACTTGCGAGTTCTTTCCTCGTTTTTTTATTTGTTTCAACTATTTAGATCGCTTCTGTTGTAAAGCTACGGCTTTCAAGCACACGCACCATGGCATCGGCTGTATCAAGCGCTGTGAAGAGTGGAATACCTGCTTCAATCGCTGAACTACGGATAGTTGCGCCATCTTCGTCGTGGGTCCGTTTGTTCCCTACTGTATTGATAATGGCTTGCGCCTTGCCTGTACGAACGAGGGCTGGAATGTCGTTGTCGTCATTTTCACCCAACTTGTGCACAAGCGTTGCCTGAACACCATGTTCATTCAAGAACTTGGCTGTTCCTTCCGTCGCATAAATGCCATAACCGATGGCCTCAAAGCGCCGAGCCAAACCAAGCGCTTCATCCTTGGTGTCATCATCAATGGTAAAGATAACATTTCCAAAGGTTGGCAAGTGAAGGTAAGAAGCTTCAAAGGCTTTATAGAGAGCTTTTTCAAGTGTTGCATCGGTTCCCATCACTTCACCAGTTGATTTCATTTCAGGTCCAAGGAGGCTATCGACCTTGGCTAATTTTGTGAAGGAGAAGACTGGTGCCTTGACATGTACGTGTTTGCTTTCAGGATACAGGCCATCTTTGTAACCTTGCTCTGCCAACGATTTTCCAAGAATCAAGTTTGTAGCCACCTGAGCCATAGGAATATCCGTTACCTTAGACAAGAATGGCACGGTACGGCTGGCACGTGGGTTCACCTCAATCACATAAACCGTTTCGCCCTTGATCACGAACTGAATATTCATCATACCAATACAGTTCAGACCGATGGCCAAGCGTTTGGTATAATCCGCGATCGTTTCTTGAATTTTCTTAGAAAGGGTTTGTGGTGGGTAAACCGCCATTGAATCCCCTGAGTGAACCCCTGCACGTTCGATGTGTTCCATGATACCAGGAATCAAGACATCCTTACCATCAGAAATGGCATCTACTTCGCACTCACGTCCAATGATATAACTATCTACAAGGACTGGGTGATCAGGACTTGCCTTAACGGCTGTACGCATGTAAGAGCGAAGGTCGTCTTCATTTTCCACGATTTCCATGGCACGTCCACCCAAAACGTATGACGGACGAACAAGGACTGGGAAGCCGATCTTACGAGCTGCTTCAACCGCTTCTTCTTCATTTGTCGCCGTTTGACCTGGTGGTTGTGGGATGTTGAGATCTTTCAGGGCTTGTTCAAAGAGGTCACGGTCTTCGGCACGGTCCAAATCAGCAACCTGAGTACCCAAGATTTTCACCCCTGCTTTAGACAATGGCTCCGCCAAGTTGATGGCAGTTTGACCACCAAACTGCACCACGACACCCTTAGGTTGTTCCAATTCGATGACGTTCATTACGTCTTCAAAGGTCAATGGTTCAAAGTAGAGTTTATCTGAAACGGAGAAGTCCGTTGAAACCGTTTCAGGGTTTGAGTTCATGATGATCGCTTCGTAACCTGCAGCTTGGATCGCTTTGACAGAGTGAACGGTCGCATAGTCAAACTCAACCCCTTGTCCGATACGGATCGGACCTGAACCAAGAACGATAACCGATTCTTTATCAGACTTGATGGATTCATTTTCCCACTCATAGGTTGAGTAGAAATAGGGTGTGGATGATTCGAACTCGGCTGCACAAGTATCCACCATCTTGTAAACAGGAAGGATATGATTTTCCAAACGAGTGGCACGGACTTGGTCAGCTGTTTGGTTCCAAAGTTCCGCAATCTTACGGTCAGAGAAACCATTGCGTTTGGCTTCTTTCAAAACAGCGACGTCTCCTACGTGAGTAGCCAATTCTTGTTCCAATTCAAAGATATGGAGTAATTTGTCAAGGAAGAAGAGATCAATCTTGGTCAACTCTGCCAATTCTTCGATTGTATAGCCACGACGGATAGCTTCCGAAAGGTAGAAGAGACGGTCGTCTTGCGCTTTGACAATTTTTTCCACCAAAGCATCATCTGTCACTTCAGCTAGCTCAGGCATTTCATTGTGGTGAACCCCGATTTCAAGCGAACGACAAGCTTTCAGAAGAGACTCTTCAATGTTCCGACCAATGGCCATCACTTCACCAGTCGCTTTCATCTGAGTACCAAGACGACGTTCCCCATGTTCAAACTTATCAAATGGGAAACGTGGGATTTTGGCAACCACGTAGTCAAGGGCTGGTTCAAACATTGAGTAGGTTGTACCAGTGACTGGGTTAATCATCTCATCAAGTGTCAAACCAACAGCGATTTTAGCCGCCAATTTAGCGATTGGGTAACCTGTTGCTTTTGAGGCCAAGGCTGATGAACGAGACACACGCGGATTGACTTCGATCACATAGTAGTTAAAGCTATTAGGGTCTAGTGCCAACTGTACGTTACAACCACCCTCAATCTTAAGGGCACGGATAATCTTCAAGCTGGCATCACGCAACATTTGGTTTTCAATATCTGATAAGGTTTGCGTTGGGGCAAAGACGATCGAGTCCCCTGTGTGGATCCCAACGGGGTCGAAGTTTTCCATGTTACAAACGACAAGAGCGTTGTCAGCCGCATCACGCATCACTTCGTATTCGATCTCTTTGAAACCAGCGATCGAGCGTTCAATCAAACATTGGGTTACGGGTGATAATTTCAAACCATTTTCAGCGATCTCACGAAGTTCTTCTTCATTGGCACACATACCACCACCGGTACCACCAAGGGTAAAGGCAGGACGGACAATAACTGGATAACCAATTTTTGAAGCAAAAGCCACTGCTTCGTCCACCGTATTCACGATTTCAGATTCTGGAATCGGCTGATGCAAGTCTTCCATCAATTGCTTAAAGAGGTCACGGTCTTCGGCTTGGTCAATGGCAGACAATTTTGTCCCCAACAATTCAACGCCAAGCTGTTCAAGAATCCCTGCTTTAGACAGTTCCATGGCCATGTTGAGACCCGTTTGACCACCCAGTGTTGGCAAGAGAGCATCTGGGCGTTCCTTCCGAAGGATACGCGTCACAAACTCAAGCGTAATTGGTTCAATATAAACCTTGTCTGCGATTTCTTTATCAGTCATGATAGTCGCAGGGTTAGAGTTGACAAGAACAACACTGTAGCCTTCCTCTTTCAAGGCCAAGCAGGCTTGCGTACCCGCATAATCAAACTCAGCAGCCTGACCAATAATAATCGGACCAGACCCAATCACCATAATTTTTTTAATATCAGAACGTTTAGGCATAATTTATGATACAAAGCCCGTTAAGGACCCAGTGAAAATAGGAAACGTGACGACGACGCCTAAGCGTCTAGTCAATGTTTCTCTTTTTCACACCGTCCTTAGGGCGT
>OFCH01000510.1_pt1 | contig 12626 bp, 7 predicted proteins | sample 1520771 | NCBI WGS metagenome assembly OFCH01 (sample SAMEA2699034, study PRJEB24076) | metagenome | biome: Human gut stool | place: Spain | collected 2012-10-23 | reverse complement strand
GCCAGTGACGTTTCCATATCATCCTCCAAAAACGATAAAGATATTAAGAATAATTATCATTTATATTTTGGTTGGCTAACCTAAAAGGTATTGCCCGCCATGTCAACCGCGTTACGTCATGGCGCCGCCACTTTGGCTTGCATCCTGCTGACACAAAGTTGAAAATGAGACGCATTTATCACCTTTCAAATCAGGATGCGATGACGTGAACTTCTTTTCTTTCTGCCGCCGCGGTGCGCTGACCGGCATGCTGTTGCTTTTAGGAATTACCTCAGCCCAGGCGGCGGACTGGCCGCGCCAGGTCACCGACAGCTACGGGACGCATACCCTGCCGAGTCAGCCGCTGCGCATTGTCTCCACCAGCGTGACGCTTACCGGTTCGCTGCTGGCGATTGACGCTCCGGTGGTCGCCAGCGGCGCGACCACGCCGAACAACCGCGTCGCCGATAGCCAGGGCTTTCTGCGCCAGTGGAGCGAGGTTGCCAAAGCCCGCAAGCTGGCGCGGCTGTACATCGGCGAACCAAGCGCCGAAGCGGTGGCCGCCCAGATGCCGGATCTGATCCTGGTGAGCGCGACCGGCGGCGACTCCGCCCTGCCGCTGTACGATCAGCTTAAAACCATCGCCCCGACGCTGGTCATCAACTATGACGATAAAAGCTGGCAAACCCTGCTCACCCAGCTGGGGCAGATCACCGGTCATGAACAACAGGCCAGCGCGCGCATTGCCGACTTCAATAAACAGCTCGTTTCGTTAAAAGAAAAAATGAAACTGCCGCCGCAGCCGGTGACCGCCCTGGTCTATACCGCCGCCGCGCACAGCGCCAATATCTGGACGCCGGAATCGGCTCAGGGGCAGATGCTCGAACAGCTGGGCTTTAGCCTGGCGACGCTGCCGGGCGGCCTGCCCGCCAGCCATAGCCAGGGTAAACGCCACGATATCGTGCAGCTGGGCGGGGAGAACCTCGCGGCCGGTCTGAACGGCCAGAGCCTGTTCCTGTTCGCCGGCGACCAGAAAGATGCGGATGCCATCTACGCCAACCCGCTGCTGGCGCATCTCCCGGCGGTCGCAGGCAAACGCGTCTACCCGCTGGGCACCGAGACCTTCCGCCTTGACTACTACAGCGCTCTGCTGGTGCTCCAGCGTCTCTCCAGCCTGTTCGGCTAACGCGGGCTGCGCCATCAGGACGGGAACGCGGCCTGCACACCTTGCCGGGCGGCGCTGCGCTTGCCCGGCCTACAATGCCAGCGTCCCCCAGTCCAGACCGTAGGCCCGGTAAGGCGTAGCCGCCACCGGGCAATCGCACCCTACTTAACTTTCGTTGACAATTTCCGGGCGCTGGAAACGGCGCAGCTCGCGTAGCAGCCCAACCAGCAGCACGCCGACAAGCGCCAGCGCCCAGCCGCTGGCGCTGGCGGATGCCGCCGGCGTCATTACCGCCCCTAAGCCGCCGAGCAGCGCCGCGCCGATGGCGTCGCCGGTGACGTTTTGCGCGGTCCACAGACCGTTAATCCGCCCGAGCATATGTTCCGGCGTCTGGGTCTGGATCAGGGTGTACTGCAGCAGCGAGCTAATAGCGCTCAGCCAGCCAAACAGCGCCAGGCACAGCGCGCCCAACGCCCAGTGCGGCATCAGGCTGAACAGCGCAATGGCGACAAACGATCCCACCGTGGTCGCCAGCATCAGCGCGCCCGGCCGCACCGTCTGGGCCAGCTGGCCGCTGGTCAACGCCCCCAGCGCCGCACCGAGCGGAATAGCGGCGTACAGCAGGCCAATCTGTCCGGCCGACATCTGCCAGCTACCGGCCAGCGCCGGATAGAGCACCCGCACCGCGCTGGCCATGGTCAGCAGACCGCCAAGCAGCGCAATCCCGCCGATAAGCGGGCTCCGGCAGAGGAAGGTCAGCCCCGCCAGCAGAGAGCGCAGCGGATGCTCGCGCGGCTGCGGAGGCGGCGGCAGCTGCGGCAGACGCAGCAGGGTTAAGGTGGTGATAAAGGTCCCCGCCGCCGCCAGGCCGAAGTTCCACGCCACGCCGCCGGTGGCCAGCAGCAGGCCGCCGATCATCGGCGAAATCACCGAGCCCAGGCGCACCGTCAACATAGTGATGGCCCCGGCCTGCATCAGGTTTTCCCGTCCCACCAGCGCCGGGGTCGCCGCCAGCAGCGCGGTCACCCCCAACGAGGCGAAGAACCCGTCCCAGATCCCCAGCAGGTAGATCGCCGCCAGCGACGGCTCCGGCAGCAGGGCGTTCAGACACAGGCCGACAAAGCCCACGCCGCAGGTGCCGCGCGCCAGCAGGATCAGGCGTTTACGTTCATAGCGGTCAGCCAGCACGCCCCCCACCATCAGACCAACAAACATCGACGCCCCGGTCAGCGTCACCGACAGCCCGACCTGCCAGGTCGAATGGGTCATCATCTGGATCTGCACCGGAATGGCCACGCCCAGCAGGCCAAGCGACAGAATAGAGATAAAGCGAGCGATAAAAACGGCGCGAAACGCCGGGTGAGTTTTCAGCAGGCTGAGATTGAGCAGCCAGGATTGTCGGTTCATTACAGCGCCTTGTCGTTATTTTTAATACCCTTTTTACTGTGGGTCATGCTACCATAGCTGAATAAAATCGATAACGATAATTACTATCATTATCATATCAGGGATGTCAGTTATGTCGTTTTCTACGACCGCGGTACGCTCTGTCGCCGTGCCCGGATTGTTGCTATTACTCGCCTTAGCCGCCGCGCTTAGCCTGACCATCGGCGCCAAATCGTTGCCGATCGGCACGGTATTCACCGCCTTCAGCGGAACCTGTCAAAGCGCTGATTGCACTATCGTGCTGGACGCGCGCCTGCCGCGCACTCTGGCCGGTCTGCTGGCCGGCGTCGCCCTCGGCCTCGCCGGCGCGCTGATGCAGACGCTCACCCGCAACCCGCTGGCCGACCCCGGCCTGCTGGGGGTCAACTCCGGCGCCAGCTTCGCCATCGTCCTCGGCGCGGCGCTGTTTGGGATCACTTCCCCGCAGGAGCAGCTGCTGCTGGCATTCTGCGGCGCGCTCTGCGCCTCGCTGCTGGTAGCCTTTACCGGCAGCCAGGGCGGCGGTCAGCTGAGCCCGGTGCGCCTCACTCTCGCCGGGGTCGCCCTTGCGGCGGTACTCGAGGGGCTGTCCAACGGCATCGCCCTGCTCAACCCGGACGTCTACGATCAGCTACGCTTCTGGCAGGCCGGTTCGCTGGATATCCGCACCCTACAAACGCTGAAAATTGTCCTGCTGCCGGTAGTCGTGGCGGGGATCGCCGCTCTGCTGCTGAGCCGGGCGCTGAACAGCCTGAGCCTGGGCAACGATACCGCCACCGCCCTCGGCAGCCGCGTCGCCCGCACCCAGCTGATCGGCCTGATCGTCATCACCGTCCTGTGCGGCAGCGCCACCGCCGTCGTCGGCCCCATCGCCTTTATCGGCCTGATGATGCCGCATATGGCGCGCTGGCTGGTGGGGGCCGATCATCGCTGGTCGCTGCCGGTCACCCTGCTCGCCACCCCGGCCCTGCTGCTGTTTGCCGACGTGATTGGCCGCCTGCTGGTGCCCGGCGAACTGCGGGTATCGGTGGTGAGCGCCTTTCTCGGCGCGCCGGTGCTGATCTGGCTGGTGCGCCGCCAGCCGCGGGGAGGTGGCCTGTGATTGCTCCGTCCCGCCGCCTGATAGCCAGTTGCCTGCTGCTGATGGCCGCCAGCCTGCTGATTTCTCTGCTCGGGCTGGCGCAAGGCCCGGTGCCCCTGACGATTGACCAGGTGTTCTCGGCGCTGTTCGGCGATGCGCCGCGCAACGTCGCGATGGTGGTGAACGAATGGCGGCTGCCGCGGGTGTTAATGGCGCTGCTCATCGGCGCCGCGCTCGGCGTCAGCGGCGCCATTTTCCAGTCGCTGACCCGTAACCCGCTCGGCAGCCCGGACGTGATGGGCTTTAACACCGGCGCCTGGAGCGGCGTGCTGGTGGCGATGGTCCTCTTCGGCCAGAACCTGACGGCGATCGCCCTGGCGGCGATGGCCGGCGGGGTGCTGACCTCGCTGGTGGTCTGGCTGCTGGCCTGGCGCAACGGGATCGAAACCTTCCGCCTGATCATTATCGGCATCGGCGTGCGCGCCATGCTGGTGGCATTCAACACCTGGCTGCTGCTGCGCGCCTCGCTGGAGACCGCCCTTTCTGCGGGCCTGTGGAACGCCGGATCGCTTAACGGCCTGACCTGGGGTAAAACCTGGCCGTCGGCGCCGCTGATCCTGTTGATGCTGGTGGGCAGCGCCCTGCTGGTTCGCCGGATGCGGCTGCTGGAGATGGGCGACGATACCGCCTGCGCGCTGGGGGTGCAGGTCGAGCGTTCGCGCCTGCTGCTGATGCTGGTGGCGGTGGTGCTCACCGCCGCCTCGACGGCGCTGGCCGGGCCGATCTCATTTATCGCGCTGGTGGCGCCGCATATCGCCCGCCGCCTGAGCGGCACGGCCCGCTGGGGACTGACCCAGTCGGCCCTGTGCGGCGCGCTGCTGCTGGCGCTGGCCGATTACGGCGCCCAACGGCTGTTTATGCCGTGGCAGCTGCCGGTTGGCGTGTTAACCGTCAGCCTCGGCGGTATTTACCTTATTGCATTGTTGATTCAGGAGTCCCGCAAAAAATGAGTGCTGTCCCCTCCCGTTTGCGCGGCGAGCAGTTAACCCTGGCCTACGGGAACAAGACCATCGCCGAGTCGCTGAACGTGACCATCCCTGACGGTCACTTCACCGCCATTATCGGCCCCAACGGCTGCGGCAAGTCGACGCTATTGCGCACCCTCAGTCGCCTGATGACGCCGGCCAGCGGCCACGTCTGGCTCGACGGCGCGCAGATCCAGCAGTACGCCAGTAAAGAGGTTGCCCGCCGCATCGGGCTGCTGGCGCAGAATGCCACCACCCCTGGCGATATCACGGTGCAGGAGCTGGTGGCCCGCGGGCGCTATCCGCACCAGCCGCTGTTTACCCGCTGGCGCAAAGAAGATGAAGAGGCGGTGAACAAGGCGATGCGGGCGACCGGGATCAGCGATCTGGCGCTGCAGAGCGTCGACACGCTTTCCGGCGGCCAGCGGCAGCGGGCGTGGATTGCGATGGTGCTGGCCCAGGAAACGGCGATTATGCTGCTGGATGAGCCGACCACCTGGCTGGACATCAGCCATCAGATCGACCTACTGGAACTGTTGAGCGAGCTGAATCGCGAGAAGGGCTATACCCTGGCGGCGGTGCTGCACGATCTTAACCAGGCCTGCCGCTACGCCACCCACCTGATCGCCCTGCGCGACGGCAGGATCGTCGCCGAGGGGGCGCCGAAGGAGATCGTCACCGCCGATCTGATTGAACGGATTTACGGTCTGCGCTGCACGATCATTGAAGATCCGGTGGCGCATACGCCGCTGGTGGTCCCGCTGGGCCGCCGGTAATCTCCTCTTTCCCCGGCTTGCGCTACGCTGAGCCGGGCTACCTGCTGTAGCCCGAACTCAACCGTTACCCCAGAATCTCCCTGACCACCGGACCGATGGCCTCAAAGGCCTGCGGGGAGATGATATCGACGTGGGCGCAGTTCTGGCTGAACACCTCCAGTTCCCCCACCCACGGGCCCCATACGACCTGCGGATCCATCCCCTCCTGCCGCGTCTTCTCCGCCACGAACAGCGTCGCCTTGCCGTCAAACTTCGCGCTATGCGCGGTGGTTAACAGCCGCACCGCATCGGCATAGTTGCCTTCGATAGCGCTGAACAGCTCGCCGGAGGCTTGCCCCTGCTGGGCGGCGAGGAACGCTTCGCGCTCGCGGTCGATCTCCGCCAGTACCTCGGGATCCAGCCCGTTGGCCTCTTTCTCCGCCCAGTTTTGCGTCTCCGGCGGCCAGGTATCCAGCAGGCCGAGGAAGGCCACCGCTTCGCCGCGCTGGCGCAAGCGGGCGGCAATCCCCTGGGCTAAGGTGCCGCCCAGCGAATACCCGAACAGGTAATAAGGGCCGTGCGGCTGCTGCGCCAGCAGCGTGCGCAGATGATGCTCGCACACCTCGTCGAGGCTGGCGGCGCTGGCCATCGGCCCCTGCGGGCGCGGCGACTGAATACCGGTAATCGACCAGCGCGGGCTGAGATAGCGCGCCAGGACGCTGAACTGCCAGGCGAAGCCGGAGGCGGGATGGAAGCAGAACAGCGTCGGGCCGTCGCTCTCGCGCAGCGGCAGAAGCGTATCCAGCCCCAGGCGCTGGGCCTGCTCATCGCTGAGATCGGCGGCCAGCAGCGCGCTCAGTTTGCCCACCGTCGAGGCCACCATCACCTGCCCCGGGGTCACCTGCCGCGCCAGCTGGCGGCTGAGCTGTGCCGCCAGGCGCATCGCCAGCAGCGAATGACCGCCAAGGGCGAAGAAATCGGCGTCGATATCGTTCACCTCGCAGCCCAGCAGCTGGCTGAAGGCGGCGGCGACAAGAGTTTCCATGCCGGGCTCCGGCGGCCGACCGCTGCGCTCGCCGCCGAGGGTCGGCAGCGGCAGCGCTTTGCGGTCCAGTTTGCCGTTGGCGCTCAGCGGCAGCTCAGCGAGCTGCATCAGCACCACCGGCACCATATGCGGCGGCAGCTGTTCCGCCAGCCGCGCTTTCAGCGCCGCGGTATCCAGCGGCAGGCCGGAGTCAGAGACCAGATAGCCCACCAGCTGTCGGGCATCGCCGCCGGTCGCCGCCGCCTGGTTGAAGACGCAGGCGTGACTCACCGCCTGCCCCACGTCCGGCAGGGCCGACATCACCCGATCAATCTCGCCAAGCTCGATGCGCTGCCCGCGGATCTTCAGCTGATCGTCGCTGCGGCCAAGGTACTCCACCGCGCCGTTCGCCAGCCAGCGCGCCACGTCGCCGGTGCGATACATCCGCTCGCCGGGGGCAAACGGGTCGGCGATAAAGCGGCTGGCGGTGAGATCCGGGCGCCCCAGATAGCCCTGCGCCAGCTGGATGCCGGTGAGATAAAGATCCCCCGCCACCCCCGGCGGCACCGGGCGCATCGCGGCATCGAGAATGCGCAGCCCGGTGTTCCACACCGGCCAGCCAATCGGCACGCTGCTGCCGGTCACCGCCGCCAGCTCAGATCCGCAGGCCGGGTACCAGCTGACGTCCACCGCCGCCTCCGTCGGGCCGTACAGGTTATGCAGCGGCGCGCCGGTTAAGCGCTCCCACTCGCGGCACAATTCCGTCGGCAGCGCTTCGCCGCTGCAGAATACCCGCCGCAGCGTGCGGCAGGCGGCCACGCTGTCGGCATCCAGCGAGGCGACAAACGCCGCCAGCATCGACGGCACAAAGTGGGTGGTGGTCACGCCGTAGCGGGCGAAGAACTGCTGCATCGCCTGCGGGTCGCGGTGCGCTTCCGGCTCGGCCATCACCAGCTGCGCGCCGGCGATAAACGGCCACCAGAACTCCCACACCGAAACGTCGAAACTGCACGGCGTTTTCTGCGCCACCACGTCGTCGGCAGATAACGGATAGCGATCCTGCATCCACAGCAGGCGGTTGACGATGGCGGTCTGGCCGACCATCACCCCTTTCGGCCGCCCGGTGGAGCCGGAGGTAAAGATGATGTAGGCGGTATGGTCTGGTTTTGACAGCGCCAGCGGCGTGTCATCCCCGGCGGCCAGCGGCTGCTGGTAGCAGAGGCTTTCCAGCCCCGGAATATCGCTGAAGCGGGCCAGCTGGTCCTCCGAGGTGATCAGCAGCGACGGCCGGGCGTCTTCCAGCATCATCCGCAGGCGGTCGTCCGGGTAGCCGGTGTCCAGCGGCAGCCAGGCGGCCCCCGCTTCGACAATGCCGTGCAGCGCCAGGGTCAGGAACACCGAGCGCGGCAGGGCCACCGCCACGCTGTCCCCAGGCTTCACGCCGCGCTGACGCAGCAGCTGCGCGAGCGCCACCACCTGCTGACGCATCTCGCGATAGCTGAACTGCCAGCGGGCGTCCGCCAGCGCCGGGGCATCCGGGGTCTTCCGCGCCTGGTCGGCCACCAGCGCGCTGAGGGTGGTGGCAGGCAGCGGCACAACGGTATCGTTGACCGCCGCCAGCCGGGCCAGCTCGTCGGCGGAGAGCATCTCTGCTTCGCCGCAGCGCAGCGCCGGATCGGCGGCGAACTGCGCCAGCAGCGCGGTCAGTCGCGCCATGTGGCGACGGAGCTCGGCTTCGTCGTACCGGGCCTTGTTGGCGAGGATCTCCAGCGACAGGCCGCCGGTCTCATCCGGGAACAGCGCCAGCTCGAGATCGTTGACCGGGCCGGTGGCGAGGGTGTGGGTCACTGCCTCGACGCCGTCGATATCCAGTTGGTAATCAAAGACTTTGACGTTCAGCACCGGGCCGAACAGCGGTTCGTCCCCTGCCGCTTTGCCGCTGTCGCGGACGATCTGCTCGGCGTCATAGCGCTGATGGCGGCGCATCTTTTTCAGCTGACCGGCGAGGCGCATCGCCAGGTCCGCCAGCGTCTCCCGGGCGTCAATATGCACCGCCAGAGGCAGGACATTGAGCACCGGCCCCGTCGAGGTCAGCGCGGCTGAACCCATCCGGCGCATAAAGATAAAGCCCGCCGCGTAGTCCATCCGGTTGCACAGGCGGCCCAGCCACAGCGTGGTGAGCGCCAGCGCCAGGTCAGCGGGCTGACACTGCGGCGCATGGCTGGCCAGGCGGCGGAAGGCGTCGGCGTTTATCTCCAGCTTCATCCGCCAGATATCGCTCCCGGCGGCGCGCCCGCCCAGCGGCGCGGCAGAGAGTGAGGCAGGCGCCGGTAACGCCTGACGCTGGGCCTGCCAGAAAGCTTTATCCCGCTGCCAGGCCTCGCTGCCGGCGTAGCGCTGGTACTCGTCCACCACCTCGACGAAGGGGGTGAAAGGCGACTCAGGAGTAGCTTCCCCCCGCTGCCAGGCGCGATAAATGGCGGCGATCTGCCGGGTTATCGCCGGGAAGCTGAAGCCATCCACCAGCAAGTGGTGATATCGCTGATACCAGTACCAGCGGTCGTCGCCGACGCGCAGCAGTTGATGGCACACCAGCGGGTTGCCGCCGTCGACGCGCAGATCCTGCGCCAGATCCGCCTGCATCCGCTCCGTGGCGGCGCGATGCGGATCCGGCGCCGTCCGCAGGTCAATGATCGACGGTTCGCCAAAGGTGCGGTCGGCCGCCAGCCACTGCCAGACTTCCCCCTCCTCTTCCTCAAAGCGCAGGCTGAGGGTGTCCGCCTGCTGCAGACCGGCGACAATCGCTTTTCCCAGCAGCGTCGGGTCGAGGGCGCCGCGTAGTTCAACATAGTGGGCCACGCTCCAGGCGCCTGGCAGAGTGGAGAGGCGCTCGGCCATCCAGATCCCCGGCTGCGCGGCAACCAGCGGTAAACGAGTGGTCATTGTCAGCTCCTTATGACGCATGATGGGCGGGGGTCAGTGTCGACCAGTTGGCCGCCAGCCAGGCGTTGCAGGCCTCGGCCGACTGCGGGGGGCACACCACCGTCCAGCCGGCAGGCAGGTCGCAGTGCGCCGGCCACAGGCTGTACTGCTGTTGATCATTGCGCAGAATGTAAAACTGCCCTTGCGGATTGTCGAAGGGGTTACTGAATTGCATATCAAACTCCTGTCGTAAAACGCGATGCTAAGGGTGCGACAGCAGAGGCTGCCAGAGCTGGATAAGCCCTGCCGTCAGCCCGCCGCGCCAGCAAAGCGCATCATGCCCGCCGTCAACCTGACGCCAGAAAATCGTCTGCTGTGTTGTGGTGAGTTGCGCCAGTAGCGCCTGGTTCGCGCGAAAAATAATCGGTTCGCGTTGGCCCGCTTCCAGCCAGACGCGCAGCCCGGCCGCGGACACCTCACCCTGGCGAAGCTGTTCGCCGATAAAGCCCGTCCCGCGGCCATCGCGGTGCGGCCACCAGTAGGAGCCTGACTGGCTGAGCACGCAGCCAAAGCGCTGCGGCCAGTTGAGAGCGGCGAACATCGCCGCCAGACCGCCGAAGCTTTGCCCGGCCACCACCGTCCGATCCGGGCGGTCGCTGAACGGGGCATAGCCGTGGACCAGCGGCAGGAGCTCCTCCTGCACCGCCAGCCAGAAATCGCGGTGACAGGGCAGCTCAACCCCGCGGCGCTGGTTGTCGATCGCGTCGATCAGCAGGTAGACCGCCGGTGGCAGTCTTCCCTCGCGGGTCAGGGCGGCCAGCGGCGACCACACCGGCATGCTCTCGGCCCAGAACTGGCCGTCGAGCAGGATCGCCAGCGGCCGCGTTTGCGGGTCGACAGCCTCGCCGGTGGTGTAGATCCAGACCCGGCGATGGTTGCCCAGACGCGCGCTGCGCCACTCAAGGCAACGGGCGGCAGGATGCGCCTCATTAAGCGGGTCCCAGCCGGGCTGCGCGGGGGCCTGCGGCATCTCCAGGGCGGACACGCCATGGCCGCGTCCGCCCTGCCAGCTGTGCGGGTTCAGCGGATCGGCTATCGCCCGCGGCAGCAGTTTGCGCCAGCCTTCGCGTAGCAGCGCGCGGTCGGGCGCATCAGCGCTGAACACCTCAGGGGAAAAATCATCGTCACGGTCGGAGGGAATAAAACAGTAGCTGCCGCGCCAGGTCGGCGACAGCGTAGTGCGCCAGAACCAGGCGTCGGTCCCGGGGAGACGTTGCAGCGATTGCGGACGCGCATTCTGATGGTGGTCGGTCACGCCGGTGATATAGAGCCATACCCGACGATGGGGAGAGCAGGTTTCATCCCCCGCCGGGTCCCGCCACCAGAACGTTACCTCGATGGCGTCATCCACTGCGCGGCACTGCGGCCCCCGCAGGGTTTGCCACCACTCCTCGCTTCCTGTCCTTAACATTCTGTCATTAACCCTATGTATAGCGTGACTTTTTTAATTAATTGTCATTATTTATTGATAATATTATTGATAACTATTTGCATTTGCAATAGCGTATTAGCGCGCCGTGGGAAGCGCGTCTTTCATCAGAACATGTCAAATCGGGCTTATTCAGCCAGCGACGGAGTGCCTTTGCCCGCTTTTGGCAACATTTATGCCGCCTCCCCTCCCGGTGGGAAGGGGCATTTGGGGAACGTGGCGACAAAAAGCAGGAATAACAATGAATAACAGGATCAAATCCCTGGCCTTGCTGGTCAATCTGGGAATTTACGGGGTTGCTTTTCCGTTAAGCGCAGCGGAAACCGCCACCGACGATAAAAACAGCGCCGCTGAAGAGACCATGGTGGTCACCGCCGCCGAGCAGAACCTGCAGGCGCCGGGCGTCTCCACCATCACCGCCGATGAGATCCGCAAACGCCCCCCGGCGCGCGACGTCTCGGAGATCATTCGCACCATGCCGGGAGTCAACCTGACCGGCAACTCCACCAGCGGCCAGCGCGGCAACAACCGCCAGGTTGATATCCGCGGCATGGGCCCGGAAAATACCCTGATCCTGATCGACGGCAAGCCGGTCACCAGCCGCAACTCCGTGCGCCTTGGCTGGCGCGGCGAGCGCGACACCCGCGGCGATACCAGCTGGGTGCCGCCGGAGATAATCGAACGTATCGAAGTGATTCGCGGCCCGGCCGCCGCCCGCTACGGCAACGGCGCCGCCGGCGGCGTGGTGAATATCATCACCAAAAAAACCGGCGATGAGTGGCACGGCTCATGGAACACCTATATGAACGCCCCGGAGCACAAGGATGAAGGCTCCACCAAACGCACTAACTTCAGCCTCAGCGGCCCGCTGGGCGGCGATTTTAGCTTCCGCCTGTTCGGTAACCTCGACAAAACGCAGGCCGACGCCTGGGATATCAACCAGGGCCATCAGTCCGAGCGTACCGGGATCTATGCCGATACTCTGCCGGCCGGGCGCGAAGGGGTGAAAAACAAAAACATCGATGGTCTGGTGCGCTGGGAATTCGCTCCGATGCAGTCGCTGGAGTTTGAGGCCGGCTACAGCCGCCAGGGCAACCTCTACGCCGGCGATACCCAGAACACCAACTCCAACGACCTGGTAAAAGAGAACTACGGCAAAGAGACCAACCGTCTGTATCGCAACACCTACTCGATTACCTGGAACGGCGCCTGGGACAACGGGGTGACCACCAGCAACTGGGCGCAGTACGAACGCACCCGCAACTCGCGCAAAGGCGAAGGCCTGGCCGGCGGCACCGAGGGGATCTTTAACAGCAACCAGTTCTCGGATATCGATCTGTCAGATGTGATGCTGCACAGTGAAGTCAGTATCCCGTTCGACTACCTGGTTAATCAGAACCTGACGCTGGGCAGCGAGTGGAATCAACAGCGGATGAAGGATAACGCGTCCAACACCCAGGCGCTGTCGGGAGGCGAAATTCCGGGCTACGACAGCACCGGCCGCAGCCCGTACTCGCAGGCGGAAATCTTCTCGCTGTTCGCCGAGAACAACATGGAGCTGACCGACACCACCATGCTGACTCCGGCGCTGCGTTTCGATCATCACAGCATCGTCGGCAATAACTGGAGCCCGTCCCTCAACCTGTCGCAGGGCCTGTGGGATGACTTCACGCTGAAGATGGGCATCGCCCGCGCCTATAAAGCGCCGAGCCTGTATCAGACCAACCCGAACTACATTCTCTACAGTAAAGGCCAGGGCTG